>ERZ1292637.95-Hain-H14-01um-R3-95-length-53541-cov-9_pt1 | contig 34691 bp, 57 predicted proteins | sample MGYA00564405_ERZ1292637 | MGnify/ENA primary metagenome ERZ1292637 (study PRJEB36523, sample SAMEA6512645) | groundwater metagenome | collected 2019-01-09 | study: AquaDiva: Metagenomics assemblies of 32 groundwater samples | reverse complement strand
TTTCTTTACTCATTCCAACTTGGCATGAAACCTGCTAGTCATTTGGCTTGCATGAAAATAATATATACTCTTTGTAGAGAGGTTCATTCAAGTGTCCCAAAGTTGTGCACATGGACATGTCTCAAAAGTGGTGTCTTGGACACTTGTATATTATATTATATATATTTATATGTATATTGATAAATGATTTCTTATCCTCATCAACCAATCAAGATCAGGCAGTTTTTAGAAAAATAAATAAGGAAGAAAGGAAACTAAAATGAAAGTTATATGGTTGACAAAAGAAGCACAAGAAGCAATGAGAAAGGCAAGGAAAAAAGCAAATAGTAGGACTTTAGCTATGTTGGCTTTGGTCGAAGATGAGTTTAGACTAGAAGATTTTATGTCTAAATTTGGAATGGATGAAATACAAGCTAGGGGTTGGCTTAACTACCAAGTAAAAAGAGGAACTTTGGCAAAACTAAGGGGATATAAGATATGGAAAAAATTAGTTTGAATTTAAAGCATTTTAAGGAAATTTTACAAGTTTACAAAATAGTTTCTAATCATGCAACATGGCATGATATTCCTTATGATTGTGTAAAAATAGTTTTAACAGAAATAGAATACAATACTTTATATCAGTGTACGGCACAGTTTCCGACAAGTGATTTAGAATTGAGAATTGGAACTGTAACAAAATGGAAGTGGGAGAAAATATGAAATACAGACAAATAAGAAAATTACTTAAAATAATGTCCACTACTAAGTGGAAAATAATAAATAAAGGAGAAATAAGGTTAAAAGTTAATTGTTCAGTATGTCCATTGACATATTGTGCATCAATGGTAAGCAATAAACAGTTTAGGCTATGCGAATATAAACAAGCAGCTAGAGAACTAGATATAAATACCTTAGATGCTTATCGTATAGCAAATGTGGCAGATAGTGATTTAAATTCTGGCAATAAAGAAAGAAAACAACTAAGAAGAATTTTCCTAAAACTAATAGAAAAACAAAAAGTGGGGTAAAAACATATGAGCGAAGTAAAACTAGGCACAACACCAGAAGTAGAGGTAGGTTATAAAGATGCAATACATATAGCTGTATTATCTGTAACTTGTAATTCACCAGTCAATCCAGGACAAAATGTAGGAATAGAAGGTGAAAATATAATTTCTCTAAATAATCATTTTATTAGAATTGTTGATCCATTTTTAAAAGAAAAAGTAAAACCAGGAAAGAAGTTTTGGTTGTTGTTATATCCTAATACAATAACATCACTTAGACATGAATGGACACATCCAATATTTGAAAAAGAAGAATCAGTTAAATATTTACAGAATGTAGCAGATCAATTAGGAGTATCTTATCTTACTTTAATAAGTTCTCTTATAACTGATAATTACAAAGGTAGTTTTAGAATAAATATTAACAATACAGAATTAGAACCAGAAATCTGGAGTCATTTAAAAATAACAACTGGAGTAGATATTCCAGAAGAAAAAAGAATAACATTTTTTAAATGTGCATGCTAATATGAAAACAAGAAAAGAAGAAGTAGCAGTTCTTAAAGATTGTCTCCAGTTATATAGAGATTATTTAGAAAAACAAGATTGGAATTCAATAAAACATTTAGCTGAAGTAATTAGAGATTCAGCTAGATTTTTAGAATTGGAAGATAAATTAGATTTTACTAATTTTGAGTTAGAACTAAAAAAAATAAATCCTACAATTAAATAATCGTGCAGCACCCAACATTATAGGAGAGTAAATGAATAAAAATAACTTAAAATTACTAAAGCAGATTTCAAATATAGATTTAGAATTAGATAGTAAAATAGTTTCCAACACACACAAAATAGAAAAAATACTAAAGAAAATGAACATGAATGAGTTAGCAATAAAGAGATTAGAATTATTTGATAAATTAAAAACTCTATTTCTAGATAGTGAAGAATACAAAGAAACATTAAAGGAAATAGAATCTGTTGAAGCAGATTTCAAGAAAATAACTAGAAGCAGAGAAAAATACTATTTGTTATAGCAAGTCTAATCTTAACTTTCAATTGGCACAGAACATGCTACAGATAATTTCTCACTTTACTAAATAGATTAACAACCTATTAAGTAAAACTAACAACAACAAACAAAACAGGAAACATATGTCAGATAAAATGATCATAACAAAAGAAGTAGAAGTAGAAGAAAATGGAAAGAAATCAAATCTTAAGATTGAGATTCCAATCGAACAACATAAAGTGTCACGGGGTAAAGGAATGGGTAATATTTATTTGGGACCCAACTTTGAATTGTTAACTCTGGATTGGTTCATGAAATTATATGGACCAGACAATGTGTTCAAGAAGATTATTCTTCCAAAGTTCAGGAACTTTTGCTCAACCATAACAAGAGAAGCAAAAGATGATGCTAGTCCATTAGATCCAAAAGATCCAAAGAAAAAGAAAAGATTATATGAACAAATGGATGAACAAAAGTTTAATGAATACTTCGAGAAGATGTTGCTTCAATTATCTGCAAGAGGAGAATCTGTTGTAGCACTGAAGCTTAGACGTATGGAGTTGCTTACTAGATTAGGTGATCTAGATGACACTTCAAGTGACTATGACAAGATTGCATTGGCATTAATGCAAGAACTACGTGGAATACAACAAGCACTGGCAGATAAGAAGACAGATGATGAAAAAGCAGATGAAGATAAAGAAGAGGAAGAACCAGTAACTGCTTAAAAGTTAAACAGAAATCTAGTTGTTAGAGAAATTTAACAACTAGATTTTCTTTTTAAAAAAGGAAATAAATAATGCAATTAAATTTAAGTCTTCTAAATATTTTTCTAGAGGAAATAGTTTCTTATCATGATTTCAAGGAAGTAAAAAATAAAAACATATTAGAAATATGTAAACTAGTAGATCATGAAGAATCTTTTTGGCATGTAGAAGATAATAAGATTTGGAAAAAGAAAATATGGTTGAAAGAGGAGAGTAGAAGAGAATCAATAAGAAAAGAATTGGAGAATTTAAAACAAATTAAAGATTCTAGAATGTCAGCTTGGAAGGAATTACAAATAAAATTAGCTGAAGCTGTAGGAACAGAGATGGAACTTGTTAAAGATTTAGCTTTAAAAACAATGAAAAATAAGTCTGGACTGGCAAAGTTACTAGGTGTGGACCTAACTTTAGTTCCAGATATGCCAGAAAAATATACACTAATAGAAGGAAACAAGACATATGAGATATAATTGTATATATAAAATAGGAATATCAAATCTGAATTAGGAGGTTGGCAATGAACAAGCAACAAAAAATAAAATTAGAAACAATTATCTATGATGTCTCTAGACTTCAACATGATCTAGTAAAACAATTTCAATACGTAGAACTAGAACACAAAAAATCTGCACAAATAGAAATAGACTATGTATGTGATGCACTAAATAGTTTAAAGTTTGCAGCAAATACAAAAATATGAATAATAGAATAAAAATAAATATAGAAACAGAATTCTTTTGCACAACATGTGGAAAGAAAACTAAAAAGATTGAAGCATGTCAAACGAATGTTTGGATAAATAGTCATTGTGTTTTACCATGTAGACCAGATTTGATAAAACTAGAACAAATTTGTAAATTATGTCTTGATGAAATTGAAAATATTAAAAATAATCAATCAGAAGAAGTTAAAATATTTATATTAGAACTTGAAGAAGAAGAGAAAGAAAATAGACTAAGAAAATAAGAGAAGAAAGAGAGGAATAAATAATATGATCTTCATAAGAACATGTCAAGCAAATGAAAAAGAAAACTCTAAAGAGTGATCTGGTAGAAATAAAGCGTTGCTATAATACAGCAAAATCTAGATTAGCTTTTAGCAGGGAAAGTAGAAATAGAAAATCTATCCTTAAGATTTTCGGACTCAAATCTGAATCAGAAGATAAATTTACTAGTCAAGACTTAGAAATACTAAAAGAACATCTGGAGATAATAATTAGAGATAAATATAGCAGTCAGAGATTTATAGAAGATAAGAAGATAGAAATATATATTCCAACCTTAGAAACAAGTGAAGACTATAGAATTTTAGCTTTAAACAGAGATAAATCTCCTGAACCAGATTCCTTCATTTCTATTTTCAATCCTAAGTTCTCAGATCAAATAGTTACTCTTCTTCAACAAAAAGATGGATGTAATCAATTAAGACCAGCCCAAGAATTATTTGATAATATTTTTTATCGTCAAATTAGAGGCCAATTACTTCTAGCACAAACAGGAGCAGGTAAGACTTATATTTTGGGTTCAGTTATAAAGAATCTCTTAGCTAATAATATTCTCCTTAATTGTTTTTCTCCTTGGCCAATTATATATGTAACTAAAGCATCAGTTGTTGAACAAACAAAGAAAGTTTTAGGAGAAGAGTTTAATATAGACTGTGTAAATACGGTCCATGTAATTAATATTGAAATGTTACGTTCAGAATTAGGTTCACTTTTTGTAAAAGAAGAAATAGAAATTATAAATGGATCTGAAAATGTAATTTATAAGTGGAAAAGACAAATGGTTCCAAGGTTAATTGTATGGGATGAATGTCAAATACTAGCTAGAGAACAATCAATTCAATCTAAAATAGCACAAGATATAAATAGAGTTGAGATTCGTTATCCTGGAGTTGTAGTATTTCAAATCTTCTCCTCAGCTACTCCTTTTGCTAGAGTATTTGAATCTAGATGTTTTGCTTGTAGCACTAGAACACATTTTGATTTGGGATTAGGAAGTGTAACTTTGGATGATAGCAACTGGAGACAATTTTCTACTCAGATAGCTGCTCCTAGTGATCCATTAGACTACTGTGAGGCAGCTATAAAGAGATTAGTAGATAAGTTAGAACCATTTATAGTTCGAGTTAAAAATGTAAGACCTAAACACAAAGGAATAAATAAATGTCAAAGAATTCATTTTGCAACAAAAGAAGAAAGAGAAGAATATAATAAAGCTTGGGAAGAATATCAGAAAAAGAAAGGAGAAATAGAAGGAGATGAATCTTTAAGTGATTCTCAATCTAGATTTGCTCTACTTGCACAATTTACTATTTTCCGTAAAGCAGCAGAGAAAATAAGAAGACATCATTTAGCAAAATTTGCTATTGAAAGTTGGAATGCTGGTAAAGCACCAGTATTAGCTTGTGCATTTAAAGGAACAATAACAGCAGTTTATCGTTTACTTATAGAAGAACATGGATGGACAAGAAATGACATATCTTTAATTTGGGGAGGAGCAACTGAATCCCTAAGTTTAAAAAAGAAAATAGCAAAGAGAGTAAAGACTTCTGAAGCTTTACAAGAAGCACTAAAAGAAAGTGGACTAGATATAAATGAGTTATTAGGCTTTGACATAGAAGCAATGGAAGAGAAATCTATAGAAGATATAGCTTTTGAAAGATTACATAGACTTAGTTCACAGAAACCAGAGGAGAGAGAAGAGGAGAGAGTAAGATTTCAGAAACAGAAAAGTAAATTAATGATTTTCACCTTCAAATCTGGAGGAGTAGGATTAAGCTGTCATCATCAATATAGCTTTAGTAGACAAAGAGAAGCACTTTTTACTCCAGTTTATAGTGAAAAAGAACTTGTTCAAGCCCTAGGTAGATGTCCTAGAATTACTTCTCTTTCTGATACTTTTCAAAGCATGGTATTTTATTCAGGGACCATAGAGGAACACGTTGCTACTAGAGTGATTTTAAAATTGAAGTGCTTGAGGAATGTAGTAAAATCTAGAGAGTCTTGGGAGAGTCTTATTACTGGAAAGCAATTAGTGGAAGATAAAACTGAGGAAGATGAATCTGGAACAAATGAGTTTCAGGAATATGGAGGAGAACAATGACAAAACAAGAAATAAGTGAAAAAGGAAAATCACTAACATTAGATATTCAAAACTACATAAATGAAAATAAAGATAAAGAAACAATAGAATTAATACATTTAGTAATAAATTATACAGAAACTCAACTAAAAGATTTATCAATTGAAGATAGATTAGAATTTTCACTACATACAATAGCTATATTAAGCTTAGCTTTAATTACAATGGAAGCTGGAATAAACTTAAAAGAAATGAATAAAGAAGAAATAGCTATGTATGGAATGATGTTACATTTTCAATTAAAAGAAATTAGAGGTAGATGTCTAGGGAATAATCTATCAATACTTCAATCTTTTGAAACAATACAGAAATTTATAATGGAATCTTACAACTTTGCTAACTTCTCAAAAGATAATCTCATTAAAATACTTCAAGCAACACTAATAGTTATTTCAACAAGTGGAAAGTTATGAATCTGCGTCCTATGTTAGCTCAAAAAATAGAAGAAAACAATCTAGACTTTTTACACTATCCTATCTACTTACAAATTAAATTAGATGGCATCCGATGTTTAGTTCTTGAAGGTAAAGCAGTAAGTAGAACGTTGAAAGCTATTCCAAACAAATATGTCAAAAGTAGGTTAGAAGATATATTTAAGATGGCACCATTTTTAATTGATGGTGAATTGATATTGAGAAATAAGATTTCTACCTTCAATGAAATTCAAAGTGCTATTATGTCAGAAGAAGGATGTCCAGATTTTTTATATGTAATATTCGATTGCTTAATAAGAGATATTTTTACTTCATATGAAGAAAGACTAAAGAATATAGATACAGTGATTCCAATAAATAATTTCAGAATAGAAAAATTAGGTTTTATTAAATGTTATAACAAAGGAGAAATTTTAATGTATGAAAAGAAGTTTTTATATGAAGGACATGAAGGAATAATCCTTAGAAGTCCGGCCGGACATTATAAGTTTGGTCGCTCAACTTTAAAGGAAGAATACCTGCTTAAAATGAAAAGATTTGAGGATTCTGAAGCAGAGATATTAGATTCATTTGCTCTGGAAAGAAATTCTAATGAAGCAGAGTTAGATGAAAGAGGATATACAAAGAGAAGTTCTAAACAAGATGGATTAGAAATAGAAGAAACATTAGGTAGTTGGAAAGTAAAAGATTGTAATGAAGAATCTCCTTTCTTTGGTGAAGTATTTCATATAGGAAGTGGATTTACACAACAACAAAGAGATGAATATTGGAGAAATAGAAAGAATGGAAAGATAATCAAATACAAATATCAAGCATTTGGCTCAAAGAATCTACCAAGAACTCCGATCTTTTTAGGATTTAGTTATGACAAATGAAGATTTATTAAAAAAAATAAGAATTCAAATGTCAATAATGCAGATAAATTCAATTTGTTCTTATAGAACTTTTCAAATAGAAAATATACATGCTAAAAATAGGTATGAGCTTTGGCTTAAATGGATGAAAGAGAAAGGTCTAAAGAAATGAACAAAATAAACAATACACTACCACCAAGAGATAAGATAACACCAAAAATGATAGAAGTAGCACGTTTAGTTGATCCAAAATTTGCTGAGCAATTAGAAGAAGTAGTTATCAATTCTCCAACTGAAGTATGGTTAAAAAAGTTCAAGTCTCAACATCCAACCATAGAGAAAATAAAAAATCAAGTAAGAATAATAGCTCCACTAAATGATCCTGTAATGATTTTAGGAGAATCAGGAACAGGTAAAGAACTTATAGCACATTCTATGCACGGAGATAGAGAAGGTAAATTTGTAGCTATTAATTGTGCTGGACTACCAGAGAATTTACTAGAGAGTGAATTCTTTGGACATGAAAAAGGGGCTTTTAGCTATGCACATACAAAGAAAATAGGTCTTTTAGAAGAAGCAAAAGATGGAACTATTTTTCTAGATGAAATAGGAGAGTTAAAGCTTGATCTTCAAAGCAAATTACTTAGAGCAATTGAAGATATGTCTATTAGGAGGGTAGGCGGAAATGAAGAAATAGCTATCAACTGTCGTATTATATGTGCAACTCATGAGAATCTGGAGGAACTTATAGAGAAAAGGTTATTTAGAGAAGACCTCTATTGGAGAATAAATATATTTGATATAAAAGTTCCTCCTTTAATTGCTAGAACAGGAGATATACCTGTTATTGTGGATGCTCTAGACATAGAAGATCAAATAGAGGATATAAAAGAGTTTTGTAAACATATTGATCCATCTAAATTAACTGGAAATGTGCGTTCTCTTCAAAAAATAGTAAGAAGATATGTTGTGCTCGGATTGATGCCGCACCAGTGAAAAGGAACTATGATAGTATGCTATGTTTGTAAAACAGAAATCGAATGTTTTAAAAATGGAATTGGAGTTAGATTTGGAGAAAATCATGTTTATATGGGAGATTTATTTAAATGTAAAACTTGTAAAACTAAAATTATTTTAACTGTTTCAAAATCAACATTCGATCTAGAAAAGAAACTTAAAACAATCCAAATGAAAGAAGAATAAATGAATGAAGAAACAAATAGACTAATAAAGTTGTTTGGAAATACACTAATAATAACTAACATATTAACTGCTGCTATAGCACCACAGCAAAAGATAAGATTAGCATATGATTACCCAACAAATGAATTAAGCACAAATCTAACTTTCAAACTATATGAAAGCACAAACCTAAATACTCCATTAAATGAATGGAAAGTGTTAACAAATGTTATTGGAACAAATACTTATATAGATTTATTAGTAGTTCCAGGTCAACATTTCTTTGCACTTACTTCTTCTAATATGTGGGGTGAGAGTCCTTTTTCAAATATCGCTTCGACGCCCAATCTGCCAAGAAGCTTGACCAACCTAACAATACAAAAAATAGATTAATAATATATCCTCCATTACTTTTTCCAGGAACTTTATATGATAAAACTACAAATAGAAATATACGAGAAAGGTAAATCTGTTTTTATATCCATGAAAAGAGATAGAAACACAGAGACTACAGATAAAGAAGAAATCACTTTCATTGCTTTTTATGAAGCTAATAGAGAAAAGTTTGGTCCTCCAATACAAAGTGGATCAATAAAAGTAGAGGAAAATTAGATATATATTACTTTCACTTGGCATAGAACTTGCTAATAGAAAGAGTATGGTCAAAGCCAGAGTATAAACAATATAGAGAGTTTATTATGCCATACAAAATAAAGAAGAACAACGGAGGTTTTCAAGTTTCAACACCTAACAGAGTAGTTGCTAAAAATACAACAAAGAAGAAAGCTAAGGCTCAAATAAGAGCAATTGAAGCGAGTAAGCATGGATGGAACAAGCAATAGTTTATATGAATGAGGAAGTTAAATCTGAAGCACAATTAAAAGAAGAAAAAGCTAGTGAACTATTGAAGGACTTTACTCAACTATTTAAGCTACCTAAATTTAGAAGAACCATAGCTGCTAAAATGGATGAAGGAAGTAGTAAGAATTTCTACTTGGAAAAAGAAGCTAAGAGTTTATTGCCCATCATAGATGAAATGATAGCAGATAAACAAGATAGAGAATTTCTCTTTTCTGATATGCCTCATTGGAAACCAAATACTATTTTCATAAAGCTTAATCAAGCAGTGCGTTATATCTGTGATAACATGGACACAGAAGATAATAAATACAAAGTCTTTAGAAGTTGTGTTCAAATCAAGAAACAAGAAAATGGAATTCTATTTCATTATGTAGCTGATCCTGGGTATAGAGATCGACTATGGACAGCACATAAGGTGGAAAAAGGAGTAGAAAAAGTAATTCCAGTTGAAACATGGAAATCAAAAGTTCAGGATTTTATGTTAGATAGTAAGGTAGGAGATTTTTTAAATATAAAAGAGTTGACCTTAAATGAAGAAGATTTATTATACTTAAAAACTATTTTTCATGAAACAAAGAACTTTCTCTGTAAGTTTACAGAAACAGAAATCAAAATAGCACACATAGAAGATGAAACAGATACTTAAATATTGGAGATTAACAGAAGATAGAAAATTTCTAAGGCTTCTTCCAAGTAAAGAGGGAATTGAAGTTATTAGAAATGCAATAACTAAAACTAAATACAAAGAAGTAATAGAAAAGATAGGAAAATCTGATCTAATAGCTTTTGAAGTGGAGTTTGATTCTCCAATAAAATATTGTAAATCAGAAATAACTACGAATGAACAGTTATTTTATTTATTTTCAGAAAAAAATGTTCAATATTATTTTAAATTCTCATACCAAGTATGAATGCTATATTCGAGATTCAAAAGTTTCACGTAATTCTAGAACATGTTATTTGTGTTTATCCAATAGAAGAAGAGTTATGTGATGGAAAAATAATTTATATTTTCAGTTTTAAATTCTCAAATGGATTTTATGAGAAATTTAACTATGGAAAAAGAGAAGATGCTTATCAAGTAAGAGATAGTTTCATTAAGGCTTTGGAAGAATATAGGAAAAAGAAGTGAAAATTGAACAGCTTCTTGAATCTTCACTTGAAGTCTTAGAATCTATGTCTGATAGTGAATTAGAGAAACATCTAATTCCCTACTTTACAGTTACTAGACCAGAATTTGTAAAAGAAAAAGCAGAAAAGAAAGAACCAAGCAAAGTTTCTATTGAAGAGAGGATGAAGATTGAAAAAGCTAAAGCTATAGCTAGAAGATTTGGAATTGATTTAGGAAAATTATGAAAATGCAAGATATAATAGATTTAAAAAATAATATTCCTTTTAATAGCTTTAAAGTAACACTTTCTAGTGGAGTTTCTTTTTCAGTTCTTCATCCAGATTTTCTTTTTATTGTTCCTTCAAGAAAAGATATGTTTATTATTTCTACTATAGAAGGAAGATGGAATATAGTAGATATAAATAGTATAACATCTATAAATGTATGAAAAACATAAAACCAAGTGAACTAATAAAGTTAGCATTGCATGATTTAGAAGTTGTGGAATCTATGCCAGATAAATATGTAGTAGATATGTCAACATGGCATGCTCCCTATATTAATAAATGTTTTGTATGTTTAGCTGGATCAGTAATGGCAATAAGTCTAAATACTTTACAACATAAAGAAGTTTATCCAACTAATTTTCCTCCAGAACAAAATAGTTTATTACATGCCTTAAATTATTTTAGAAATGGAGATATTATAAATGGTTTATTTTGTATGGGAATAAATAATATTCATATTCATAACATAGAAGTAACTCAATATGAAGTTAATAAAGAAAAATTTAAAGAAGATATGAAAAATATGGTATATAATCTAGAATATAGAGGATTATGAGCAATAAATTACTTGTAATGTTAGATGCTAGTGCATTATCAGCATCTTCTTGTGCATTAAGACTTCATTTAATTACTGTAGTAGGGTTAAAATCTAAATTAAACTTTAATGATCTAGAATTTGGCACCGCTTTCCATAAATTTAGAGCTATCTATCGTGAAGAAGGAGAAGCTGGATTAGCTAAAGGATTAAAGACAGCAAAGAACTATTATGAAAATACTCCAATGGCAATAAAAGATGGAAAGTCTTATCTAACTTCTACTTTCTTACAAAAAGTTTGTTTTGAATGGGCAGAAAAATACAATCAAGATTCCTTCGAGACTTTGAAAGTCAAAAATGAAAAAGGAATAGAAGAATCTTTACTTGAAGTTAGATTTGCTATTCCATACTACATAGATGATAGCCTAGAATTACTTCTTGCAGGAACAATGGATGAGATTGGTAAATGGAAAGGAGGAATTTATTCTATATGTGATGCAAAAACTACTAGTGTATGGAAAGAAGATGAATATTTTTCTGCTTTTCAACTGAGCACTCAAATGATTTTCTATCGTTGGCTTATTAAAAAATATGGAGAAGTTTATCCAGATAGTATCTACGCTAAAATAGATCGTGAAGAGTGTGGAGTTTTTATTGATGGTGTATTTCTAAAAGGAAAAGAAACTCCAACAGTTTATAGACGTTCAGAAGTATTTCGTTTTTCTAATGAAACTTTGGAAGAGTTTAGTTTAATACTAGATACCAAAATAAGAGATATGATATCTTGGATTAAAATGTGGCAATCTGATAGAATAATACCTTTTAGAGAAGGAATGATAAATAATTCTTGCGAAACAAAATATGGTAAGTGTGTTTATTTTCACTTATGCAACTCACCTGATAAAGAAGCAAGAGAAGCTATTGAAGAGTTCAACTTTGTAAAAAGTTTTTATAACCCATTAACTCATGGACTCTAAACCTATAAATTTAGAAAAAGATTTATTAAAATCTTATTTTTGGCCTAGAGTATATATTCATGATAATCTCATAATAAATAATTGCTGGTTTTGGCATGGAACTATTGACAGAGATAATTATGGACAAATAATAATAAAAAATAAGAAGATACTTGCACATAGATTATCATATTATTTATTCAATGGGCCACTTATAAGTGGATTATGTATAACACATAAATGTGATAATCCTGGTTGTGTAAATCCAAGTCATCTAGAGCAAAAAACTAGTGAGGAAAATACAATAGATAGAGAAGTTAGAGAAAGAAATTATATGAGAAATATAACTTCTTGTAAAAGAGGTCATAAACTAGAAGGATCAAATTTAAAAATTAATAATCGCGGAGATAGAGTTTGTTTAAAATGTGAAAGAATAAGGTATTTAAACAATAAATATTCAATTTAAACAGTAAATATTTAATTTCAAAATATATAAATAATCATATGATCTATAAAATAGTATGGCAAGAACATAGTGGTCAAGAATCAACTGATAGCACAATTTATAATACAGAAAGAGAAGCTATAATAGATGCAGAATTGAAAGTAGAGAAAAGATTTTCAAGAGGAAATCAATACAGGATAGAAAGTAGAAATCCAGAAGAAGATTTAAAGAAAGAAGTAATAAAAAATAATGGAATTATTACTCAACAAATTATAAAATCTGCTTTGCCAGAGTTGAATTTCTACTTTGAAGGTCCTTTAAAAGAAAAAATAGATGTTATTCCAGTTGGGCAAAGTCAAGAAGGAGTATTTGTAATTTGCAAAGATAAAATGAATATAAGTAGATTATTTACTATACACTACAGTAACTTGAAAGTTGAAAGTATATGATCCTACAAATACCAGTCCATATCCCTCCAGAAGGCTCTCTTATTCCACAAGCAAGTTATATTTTAATGCAGAAGTTTTTGCAGGAGTTTAATCAAAGAGCAGTGGATAAATTTATAGCTGGACAGATTGAACATTCTGGAAGTATTTTAGATAGAGATTGTTTAATAGAAGCAGAAGCAGAAATAATAGATTTAATGTTTTATATTCAAGCAGAAAAAGAGAGGAGGTTAAAAAGAAAAAATGAAAATCTATAATGTAGATAAAGAAAAAGTTTTAATTAATTTTTGGAAAAGAGTAGATACTCTAAACGGATTTGCTACAAATGAAGATTGTTGGTTGTGGATTGGTTCAATAAGAAATACATATGGAGGAGTAGCTATAGGAGATAAAGTATTTTATGCACATAGAATAGCTTATATGTTATATAAAGGAGAAATTTTAAATAAATTACAAGTCTTACATAAATGTGATTCACCATTATGTGTAAATCCTAATCATTTATATTTAGGAACTCAAAAAGAGAATATAAAAGATAGTGTATCTAAAGGAAGACATAGTAGTGTAAATCAAAATCTAACTCATTGTAGACATGGACACTTATTTACAGAAGAAAGCACTGGATATTATAGAGGAAATAGATATTGTTTAAGATGTAGAAGAATTTCAAGAAATAGATAGGAAATAAACTATGCACATCCCGAAATCAGCAATAAGTCTTAAAGATAAACCTCAAGCTCAACTACGTTTAGGACTCCAAGGTCCTCCAGCTTCAGGTAAAACTACTAGTTCTTTAACCTTTCCAAATCCTATAGTAGCAGATTTTGATGGTGGATTAACTCAATTTGCTGGAAGTGATATACTACATATTCCATTTTATGATCCAGAATTTATAGAGAAAATAATGGATTGTAAAATTACAGATAAAGCTATTTTTCCAAATAGAAAGAAAGCTTTAATTAAGTTTCTTCAACTTGATGCTCTTAAATTTACACAAGAACAAACATTGATTTTAGATAGTTGGACTGCAATTCAAACAGCTTTTGATTTTCAAACAAATGCAGAACCTAAATATACTCAGCAAGGTAAAATTGATGAATATGCTTTTTGGGCTGAAAAAATAGAATATTCAGAGAAAGTTATGGTTTATTTATGTTCTTTAAAGTGTAATGTAGTTGTAACACTACATGAAAGTTCAATTCGTGATCCCCATACTGGACAATTGATGGAAAAATTAGCTCCTTTGATGCAAGGAAAATTCGTTGCACAGCTAAAAAGATGGTTTACAGATTTCTTTAGAATGATTTCAGAAGAAAAAAAGAATAAAGAAGGTAAGGTAGATAAAATAGAATATTTCTGGCAGATAAGAAGTGATAATAAATTTGATGCAAAGACTCGACTTAAAAATATACCAGATGGTATTTTTAGATGTGAACCACATTATAAGATTTTTGAACAATATAAATAAAATTATGGAAAAGAAACACATAAATACACCAATATATACACCAGAAGAACTAGTTCGTATAGAACTTCTTAGATATGAAAATCCAGAAGGATTACATCCAATTGAAGAAAGTTGGAGAAATCTATGTAAGAAGTTAATAGAACATGTAGAGATTCTTCAAGAATCCACACAAAATTTAAATAACGTAGTAGATAAATGGCAAAGATATGAATTTACTCCAATGAAATTTCCAGAAAAATTTAAACCAAAAATTTAATAATTTCTCGGTGATGAACTGAGAATAAACAAAAACAAAAAATAAAAACAAAAAACATATGTTACAAAAAACAGACGCAGTTAAGCTTCAAATTCCACCAGCCTTCCGTGATAGGTATGTAGTTCGTGTAACTCAGTCGAAGTTCGGGCCAAACTCTAATGATAACCCGATGATTACTCTAAATCTAGAAGTCGTCGGTAAACCAAATAAAACAGGTTCTGTAGATACAGAAGTGAAACGTGGAGAAAACACCTATCAAATTGCTGGGTTAAATATCATGCCAGTTTACTTTACCTTAGTAAAAGGTAAAGCTCTAAGCATGTATATTGACTTCTGGGAAAAAGCAAATCCAGGAAAAGAGTTTGAAGGTGTAAATGAAGAAAATCCAGATAGAGAATATCTAGATGGACTTCTCATGGAAGCTATTCTTACTTCTTCTAATTATGATATGAGAAAGGAACTAACAGATGAAGAAAAAGAAGAAAAGAAAGCTGCTGGTGAACAAGCTGTAGGTGAAGTCATCTTAGATGAAGATGGAAAACCTATAACTAGGCAATCAGTGAATATATCAACTTGGTTAAAAAAGTATACAGGAGATGTACCTAACCCATACTAAAAATAAGTCCTGTATAATAAAAATATAAGACTCTACTATTATGAATGATATAAATTCATTAGCTGAATGTGGTGGTAAAGAATTAATTAGGCCAAAAGTAGATACTCTTACAGGTTTAAAAGCCAAAAGAGACAATCTACAAACTCGATTAAATGAAATAGATAAAGCAATTAAATTCCTTGAATCTAATCCAACTTTTACACAAGGATTAGATATGGTCCTTAATGTTGCTAGATACTAAAACATATGGCTTCTGTATTAGAATTAAAAGGAATCATCTGTTCTGAATGTGGAGAATTTAACTCTGCTAAAGACTTAGGAATAGATGAAAAAATAGCACCAAGAGTATATCAATGTGAAGAATGTGATATGATCCATAAAACAAAGGAGGAAGCAGAAGAATGCTGTGATGACGCTGATGAATAAGTTGTAATCTACAAATGCCTACTTCTAGTAACATGGAGTATATTAGTTTATTTGTTGAAGCTGCAACGTTACGCTGATGAGTTAAAGATTACTTAATCTAAGTAATTGACTAATATAGAACTAGAAGTAGGTATTTTATTTTATGAGAGTTAATATAACAATTTTTGTTTTTAAAGATTATAGTATAGTCACTTACCAACATACAGATGATGAAGAAAATAATAAAAAAGTAATAAATTTACTAATAGAAAAATCTGTAAATAATTATCTTCTAGAACTAGAAGTATATCAACCAATTAATGAATAAAGATAAGAGCTATTTATAAAGAAGCTGCTTATCAAAATAAAATACAATATGCCTCTTCGTCATAAACCCAAGTTTGACTATAGCGGACTGACAATTATCATGTCTCAACCTTCACGACATGATAAAAACAAGCTCATTGACGGTGTTGCTGGATACTTTTTTAATAATGAATGCTTGTCACCTCAAATTAATCGTTTTCAATGTGATATTCGTTTAATCTCTGACACTTCACCTCTATATCCAGGAACCAAAGTAATTTTACTACTTGGTCAAAAAGCATTCTATGAATTTACTAAAATATCTCTTACATTAAGTGAAGCTAGAGGAAGTCCTTATATTATAAATAACATAGTCTGTATTCCAAGCTTTGCACCTCAAGATGCAATTGATCCTCGTGACTTTGAAAGCAAATTTAATAAAGAAGCATCTGAAGAAGAAGATTTTGATTCAGAAGGAGAAGATTATGTTTCAGAAAAGGGAAGGAACAAGACTTCTAGATCAAACTATAGATTCTGGTTAAAACAAGACACTAAAAAAGCAATAAAAATACTAGAAAATAATGGAATAATACCTGAGCCGGAGATACAACCAGAATATATAATAGCCCCAACATCTGATGAAATAATAGAAATATTAAGCACAACAAAAAATAAGAATTTATATATTGATATAGAAACCGACATTTACAGTCTTGATATGAGATGTTTTAGCTTTGGAATACTATGAAAACAATAAAAACTAGTAATACAAATAAAGATATATTAGTAGATGATTTTAATTATGAAAGATTATATAATTTATCAAAAATATCACCATTTTGTGACACAGGAAGTGGTATTCAATTAAGAACAGGTATGGGGTCGTCTTGTAAAATAAATATATCTTTATCAAAAATTATAATCCAAACAGATCAAGAAGTCGTGGATCATAAAGATAGAGATTATTTAAATTTTCAAATAGATAATTTAAGACCTTGTAGTAGAGGTCAAAATAATGCTAATAAAACAGTCATTTATAAAAGTAGATTTGGAAGGGGTGTTCAGAGGGCTTTAGGTGCAAGTGGTTATTCCTCTAGAATAAAATACAAAGGAAAAACAATATATCTGGGATTTTTTAATAATCCAGTAGACGCAGCTTTAGCATACGATAAAAAAGCAAAAGAACTTTTTGGTGAATTTGCAGTCTTAAACTATCCAAATGAAAATAGTTAAGATATATTGTGTCCCAGTCTTAGATATTCACTATCGTTCTTTCTATGATAGACTACCACATATATTTAAAGCCTTAACTATTGCATTTAAAAATAATTGTGTTGTAGCACATAATGGAGCAGTATTCGATTTTTTTATATTTGCTTATAAATACGGAATTCCTATTGGAAGAAATGTTTATGATACTTTAGTAGCAAATCACCGTATTTATCCAGAAGTTGAAAAATCTTTGGGACATTGTATAAGTTTACATACATATTTACCATATCATAAGAATGAAGGGACGCATGAATATAGAACACTTTCACAAGCTGAACAATTATGGAGTTATTGCAATAAAGATGTCTATGGTATGATGTTAGTCCACCTAGCACAATTAGCTCATGCTTCTAAGGATTCTGGATTAATGGCTAGCATTGAACAAGCTATGCGTAGTATAAGACCTTATTTGATTTGTTCACTTACTGGAATAAAATATAATGAAGAAAAAAGAAAAAAGTGGATAGAGAATTCAGATAAGCTAATGATGCAATACATGAGAATCATGCAAATTTTACATGGGAAATCTGTGGAGCCATTAATAAGCAATAAGAAATGTGTAGAGTATTTTCATAATAGAATGGGATATTCTAGCGTTAAACGCACACCAAAAGGAAATCCTAGCTTATCAGCTGATGCTCTTTTTAAACTTAGACTTCACAATGAGAATCCGGTGATTGATACACTTTTAGCATATAGACGTAAACAAAAAGAAACTGGAGTTTTGGGTTTCAAGCCTTGGATAACAGAACAACAAACATAAAAGGAAATAAAATGAAAATAGACTTAAAGTTAATAACACTGGTAAATGACATCTATGAACTAGAACGTGAAATGGAGATGTTAAAAGATAAATTATCTCCACTTAAAGAAACACTAATGAAAGAAATAGATATAGGAAAGCATCAGGTTGGAGAACATATTGTCACCAAGTTTGAAGTTCCTCCTACTGAAATTAAGGCTCACATCAGAGCAGGTTATATTAGATTACAAGTAAAGTAAACAATGGCTCTCTTACTTGAAAATGAATTTTCTGTAAAAGAGAAGAAATATATTCAGGTAAGAATCCATTCGGCTTGCTGTAACATGACAATCCTAATATTAGACCTTGGATATACTATGATAGATGCAGTAAGTGGAATTGAATTAATGGATGGAATGATTCTTAGTATAAGGCACTTACAGAAAACCAAACATGAACATCAAGAAAAACTACTTTCATAATATAGATGAATTCTATATTTTCAAAAGTGATATAGTTGCTATTAGAGAATCACTTGGATGTGTTGTAAAGAATACAGATGGAAGTAAGTTACCAAAAACTACAATTAAAATGTTACAGAAAATAAAGGAGAAATTAAATGAAATTTACTTTGAATAAGGAAATTGAAGAATCTATACTTCACATAAATTATTTTGCAGATAAAATTTCTATTTGGAGAGCACAAAATGGATTTCAAACTCCAGCAAATTTATTATCTGTTGAGAGTAGAGATTTAATGTTAGGTAAATTAATGCTTGTTGTAACAGAAATTGCAGAAGCAGCAGAAGCAGTTAGACATGAGAACTTAGATAACTTTAAAGAAGAACTTGCAGATACTTTTATTAGATTAATGGATATAACTGCATCTTGTGAAATAGATATAGAATATGAAATTAAAAAGAAAATGGAAACTAATTTAAATAGACCTTATAGACATGGTAAAACATGTTCATTGTAAATTATGGTTATTAAATTAGATAAACCTAGAAATACTACTCAATACTTACTTACAGCTAATAGCTTTAGGCTAAAATCTAGAAAGATTCTTTCATCGAAGAAGGAAACTCCATATAATAACTTTGGATCAAACCTCCAGAATATAGAGCCAAAAATAAGAGTTTTATATGAGGCTGACAATGAATATAAATTGGTGTCTTTAGATCAGGAGGGAGCCGAAGCAAAAATTGTAGCTTACCTATGTAAAAAAGGAAACTATAGAAAATTATTTGAAAACAATATAAAGCCTCATAGCTTTACAGCTTTACATATTTTTACAGAACAATTAAAAGCAAAATATCATACTCCATCTAATATAGATATAGCTATAAATACAGAAATAGACAAATTACAGTCTTTGCCATTTTGTAAGGAACTATTTAAGCTTATCAAAGACTCAGATAATTGGCCTGGAAAAGAAAGATATTATTTTATTGGAAAGAAAGTAAGACATGCGTCAGCTTACGGAATGAGAGAAAACAAATATCGTATGTCTTTACTTGAAGAATCTGAAGGTTCTATAGCAATCTCCAAAAAAGAAGCAGAATTTCACTTATCGACTGATAGAAAACTCTTTCCTGAGATTTCACAGTGGCAATTAGAAACAGAGAAAACGATAAGAAGTAAAAAAGAATTGAGAAATCTATTTGGATTTCCCTTCAAATTTACTTCTTTTCTTGATGATGCTGCAATAAGAAATGGTTTATCTTTTGTTCCACAATCTACGGTGGCGACTTTAACAAACATAGCATTTTCTGAAATGCAAGAATATATAGAAGATAATGATAGAAATTGGCATTTATTGAACAATGACCATGATTCAATTTTAGGAGAAACTCCTGAAGAAGAAGCTGGGGATTATATAAAAGTTATGAAAAAACTAATAGAAGAGAAAGAATTCACTTCACCTGTTGATGGAGTTAAGTTCCATATGACAGCAGAAGTAAAGGTAGGATATAACTGGGCTAGTATGTCAGTAGATAATCCTTTAGGATTAAAGGAAATCAACGAGTAAGTCAATACTTACTAAATAACAACTAAAAGGAGAAACTATAAATTTATGAACTAAAAATAGAAATAATGACAAATAAAGATAGATGGACTTTTTACTGTAGTGACATCTGCTCACCCAATAGTTTTATTGATTGGGGTTTCTACTATATAATAGCATCTGCTTTACAACGTAGAGTTTGGACTGGAGACGTAAGAAAACCGCTTTTCTCTAACATTTATGTAATTTTAACTGCTGATCCTGGTGTTGGAAAAGGATTAATTGTTACAGAAGTTGCTAAAGTTTTAAGATACCACAAGCTTACAAAAGAAAGTCAAGAAAACAATGAAAACATTTTTGCAGAAGAAGCTAAAGCTCTTAAAGCTATTGGAGAAAAACCTCTTCTTATCCCAATGGGGGCTGATGCAACTACTTATGAGGCACTTGTTAAAGCTATGTCTAGAGCTTGTCGTTGTAGTTGGTTTTATAAAGATGGAAAAAAACTACCTTATATACATAGTAGCATTTGTTTTTGTTTAGAAGAGATTTCCTCTTTATTTAGGAAACATACAGAAGATTTAGTTAGATTTCTACTTGTTACCTACGACTGTGGAGATTATCGTTACGATACTGTCAGTAGAGGATTAGATGTAATAAAATCTTCTTGTCTTAATCTCTTTGGTGGAACTACTCCAAGTTTTATCAAGAGAATTTTTGGAGATGAACTACTTACAGATGGATTTGCTAGTAGAACTATATTTCCTTTTGAACTAGGAAATCGCTTTCAAAGATTAAGGCCACCTTCTTTCAATGAAGAACAAATAAAAGAATATGAAATCCTACTTAAACATGTAAAAGATTTATCTGAATTACATGGAGAAGTCAAATTTACATCAGAAGCAGAAAAATATTTGGAACATTGGTGGGTTCATGAAAGCTTACATAAAAGAGTAAATAATAGTCCAAAGCTAATTCCTTATTATGCAAGAAAGAATATTACAGTTCAGAAACTTGCTATGATCTTGCATTTTTCTGATTCATTAGAAATGTCAGTAAATCTAGATGAGTGCAAAGCTGCTTTGGTAGTCTTAGAACAAGTAGAAAAGAAAATGCACAATGCTATTAATCTTAGCACAAAGAATCCATTAGCAGAATTAAGCGAAAATATATTAAAATACATTCATAGAAATGGGCCACAAAGTAAAAAAGAACTCCTTATTGAATTTTGGTCTGATTTGCAAGGAGGGAAGGAAGCGTTAGATGCTATTTTAGAATATTTAATAACTGCGCAATTAGTTAAAATAGGAGAAGGAAAGAAATATGAAGCTATATGAAGAATAGAAATGAATTGTTAATGGATTTAATAAATGAAAAAACAAAACACTTATATAATCTTACAGAATCCCAACAGTTTGGTTTGGTTACTTGGTGTTATTATTTTGATGAAACTTGTAAAGAACTTTTTGTTCTTATTTCTATGTTAGGACATAAAGAAAGATTTGAGAAAAATCAGTGGGAGTTTGATAAAATAAAAGAGAAGTTTGAAGATCAAATAAACATAATAAGAACTTTTCCAAAATGACTCCACTAAATAAAGTAAAATTAAATATTGGAAATTACTTTTATATTAGAGGTAGAAAATTAAAAATATTAGAAGTAAGAGAACTTAATAATGGAGTTACTCCTAAAAGATATAGTGTAGTAGAAACAATAGAAACAGAAACAGGAGTAAAAGAAATTTTTGGTCTAATAAGATTTGAAGAAATGATTATATATGGTTAAGGAATCATCTTAGCTTTTTCTTTATTTACTAAATTTTGATTTATATAGTCTAATAATCTTTCCTTAGCATTATCGACCCCTTGAGTCTCTACTAAAAACTCAATATACTTTTTAAAACTCCCCGGCATCGAAGAAGGATTAGGAATTGTAGCATATTGATTTTTCTTTATTTTTTCAAGTTCGCTACTTAGTTTTTCTGAATCACCTTCTGATTTAATAAGAGCAGTTTTCAATAAATCAGGTAGTAATTCCTTTGCCTTCTCTATATCTCCAGTTCTCTTAAATTCTTTTAACTTACTTCTACCTATTACATTTTGATGTTCAGGGCTTCCATGTTCTCTTTCACCAGACATTTCTTGAAAAGTTCTAATATCTCTAAAACGTTCTTTTCTCTTTGCTTCTTCTGGTCTAGTAATATTTGCATCAAAATAACGATATGTCTGAACTCCTTGAGTTCCTAGTGCTGTAAGATAGCTAGCAAATACATCAAAGAAATCTTCTCCTTCTCTAAGAGCACCTAACATATCAACTGTGTTATTGATAACAACTTCTTGTCCTAAGGAATAAAGAGGAAAACTTAAAGGATTAACATACTTGACTGATTTTCCTTGTAGAGCATTAGAACCTAATTTAGCAGCATCTGTGATAATTCCAGCCGCCGAACTTAATTGGAGTAAACCGATAGTTTTAGCTACTATTTCTTCTGTATTGTTTGATTTTAATGCTTCATTTATAGTTGGGTCTGGACCTCTTTTATTAGTTAACAATTCATTTAATGCTTCAATTGCAGCTCCATCTAAAATTCCAGCAAAAAGTAATTTAACCAGTGGCCCCCAATTCTTATCTCTCTTTAGTGGCACCATTACATCTTTCCATATAGTATTTGCTTTCTCTATATTGAAACGACTTAGAGCTAAGAAAGGAGAAGCTATACCTTCTATTACAGAGCTTGGTAATCCTTCTGGTCCATATGTTCCTCTAACAGCATCTACAAATCTTTTAGATATAGCTCCAATATGATCTTCTGTTATTGGAGTATTCTCCTTAAGCAAAGTTTCATATCCACCATCTATTGTATCACCAAATCTCTTGATGAAATCCATTGAACCTTTATCTCCATTTTTAGCAGAGGCTAGATTATCTTTAGCTAATAGTTCACCTAATGTAAAATAATACCAACCTTCCATTTTATCTGCTAATTCTCTTCCTTGATATTTCCTAAGTATATAAGCAGCTTCTGAAAGTCTTCTAATCATAGGATCAGGATGATTTACAAAATCACCTGCTGTATCAAAATCTGCAAAGCTAGATCGAATAGCATTGTTTTCAAAAGCTCTTTTAGCAGAGTCGTTCATTTTTATTAAAGCTTTTGCTAAAAGTGGCAATTGAGAAATCTTCACATATGGAGCTAGAAATGTAGGCATTGTAGCTACATTTCTAGCTGCTGTTCCGATACCCATTACAGTATTAGCTGCTACTCTAGAAAAAGCATTTATACGTTCGTTTAATTTAGTTGCATCAATATCGAAAACACTTCTTAAAGCTTTCTTTGTTTCTTCTGCTGAGGAAATATCTTCTATATCTTTTTCTTCTCCAGGTTCTACTCTTTTTCCATATTGATCATACATGTTCAGAGCTTTAAGCATTTTTCTGTCTTTTTGTATGAACTTATAAAAAGCTAAATCTTTAGAAGCTCTTCTTCCATATCTAACCATAACTGAGCCTAAATTTTTATCTACCAATTCAAAAGGTAAACCTAAGCCTTCTGCTTTTCTAAGAGCACCAAATTCTAAGTTAGGAACTGCTTCATGTCCAAGTGCTACTTTATATTCCTGTAATACTTTTCTAGCTTCTATTTCAGATTCACCTTTTGACATTCTATGTTTGACATAAAGTTCATCATATGTTTTTGCATTAGCTCCACCTTCTGCCCACTCATAAGCTACTTGAGGGTCTAACATATTAGGAAAGTATCCATCTTCTTTAACACCAGCAGTTCTAAATCCAGTAGCACCTTTAACTAGTAAACCTTCTTTAATTTGAAGATTTCTAGGTTCTCTGATCCAGATTATAAAATCCTGAACAAAAGATTTTTGTTTATCACCAAGTGAAACTTTAGATAATCCAGAGTTATCTAGTTTCCAAAGATGTTTTACTATAGAAGGAAATGACTCTTTAGATAAAGTAGAATTTCTTATTAGCTGTATTCCTTTATTTGCTATTTGACCTTCTTGTCTTGATCTCCAAGCTTCCATTGTGTTTAATTGCTTAGAGACATAATTACCTGTAGCATTATTGAAACGCTCTGCTATTTTATCAAATCTTGGAGTAAGTAACTTTATTCCCCAAGGAGTAGAATGGCTTTCTATTGAAATCTTTGCTTCTGAAGATTCATTTTCTGAGATAGGTGTTGTCTTTGACATTCCTAGTGGAAGTCCTTCACCTTCATCTTCTGCTTGTCTAGTTGATCTAGCTTTAGTTATGTTTAGTTCTTTGGCTTTAGTTAGATTAGATTCTCCCTCTGTCTCTAATTCTCTAGCTTTTTCTGTTTCTCCAATAAACCACTGTTTATTAGCTTCAGTATGTTTTATACCAGCCCTCTTTCTAAATTCTTCTATATATTCATCTAGTAAATCTTGACCTTCTTTTATTTGTCTTTTATCTGTAGGTGGTATAGCAGAACCTTCTCCAGGTAATTCTTCATCAGATTCTGCTAACTTTCTACGCATTTCACCTATTTCAAGTTCTTTAGGATAAATTACATCAGCTTTTTTAATCGCATTTTCAAGAGATAATTTTTTTACTTCAGTAAGAAAATTTATATAAAGTGATCTTTTTCCTCCAAATCCTTTTTCAAAACTAAAAATAGGTTCATTACCAGCAGATTCAATACCAGGGATTCCAGTTCTATCTGGTTTCTTTTCTTCTGATTCTGACAACTTAACATTCTTAGCACCTCCAGTTATATCTTCCACTCCATATATTTCATGAAATGGAGCATCATAAAGTAATTTGTTACTCATTAATCTAGCAAAATCCTCTGGTTTTCCTTTTCCAAATCTACTTTTTATATTAGCCCAGAAATCTTTAAAGAAACGTGTAATAGAACCATCAGAATCTGTCTTCAAAAGATTCCTTACACTATCTTCTCCAGTAAGTGTAGTTAAATATTCTTCAGGATCACCGGCTTTATTTTGTTTTAGTCTAGCTTCTTTCCATTGTTGATAAGTAGAATTTTCTTCCACTGCTTTCAAAGCTTTTTTAGCTAAAATTGGATTTCCACCTTTTAATTTTCCATAATCATCAAAGAAAATATGAAACAGTTCATGAGGCCAAGTATCTATTGTAGCCAAATCTGGATTTATTTTAGCTACTGCTTCTTGTAATCCTTCTCTAACTAAAGCTTCACCTTTTACTTCTGTTCCATCAGATTTGAAGATTTTACCTTCTTTTGTTAACTTAGTATTTCTAAGAACACCTAATCTTCTAAAGAAATTATGCCATTCTGAATCTGGAACTAAAGAAACTCCTTTTTCTTTTGCTCCTTCTACTAGAGGTTTAAGGCGTTCAGAAGCTAACTTAGAAAGTTCAGATTCTTGTTGTTTATCCAAAAGAGTCTCATCTCCTTCTGCATATCTACTTGGTCTTTCTTCACCTAATATTTCACTTTCAGTTGGTAAATCTTTAGGATATATTTTACCTTGAGCTTTAGCTTCTTCAATTTTCAGTTGCTCTTCTATATCTCCAGCTTCTATTTTAGAGGGTTGCTTAGCTCTTTCTTGTTCCTCAATAGGAGTCTTTAAATACTCTTCTTCTAATTTTCTTTGAGCAACGTCCCTTCTATAGAGTTCCCTCAATTGTCCTCTGCTTTCCTCTGATAATCTATCCCAAAATTCTGGTTCCATTCCATGATGTTTAGCTATAGCAGCATCAGTTCTTTTATATTGCTTAGCTAAAACTGTGGCTTGTTTTTGTGAAGCTGCTTCAGCAGAAGCTATTTGCTTTAGTAATTCTGCTTCTTTCTTTTTAGCTTTTACTTGATTTTCTAATTCTGTCAAAGCACCAATTTCTGGTTTTTCTTTAGCTTCTAATCTAGCAAGTTCTTGTTCATATTGAGAAATAGGTTCAGTTTCAATAGGTGTAGTTTTAGAAGGAGTAATTTCAGATTTGACAGGAATAGTTTCTGCTTCAGTTTTCTTTGATCTAACACTAGGATGAAATCCAAAGATATTTCTACCTATAATATTAGGTTCTGAAAACAAAGCTCCACCAAGCATATCTAAAGCTAGATATAAAGGATCAATTTCTTCTCCTCTAGCTAAATGACCACCAACAGAAATAGCTGTAGGTAATCCTGCTCCAGCACTTATATTAGCCAGATTTGCTAATTCTTCTACTGAAGGTTTAACACCTTTTGCTAATGTTTTAACAGTTCCAGGAACAGAAAGTAGATTTCTTATATTTGGTTTAAATCCTCCAACTAGATTTGCTCCTATTCCTCCTAAAGTTGTGGCCAATTTTTGTTGTTCAATATCTTCTTGTTGTTGTCTAATATACTTTTCTCCTTCAGATTGTGGTAATATCTTAGGTAATACTTTTTCTTGTGCATATCTAGTTCCTGCTGCTGTTCCTACTCCTGCTAAAGCTGAAGCAATAAAAGGAATAGCTATTGATGCACCTCCTGTAGTTGGAGCTAAACCAGCAGCTATTGGCCATGTAAATGCAGCAGCACTTGATCCAGCAACAGCAGGTAAAGCTGATCTAATAAACTCTCTTCTAGCAGCACCAAAAGGATTAATATTTGGTTTAACCACATTAGAAGTAGGTTGAGTAGGAATAGAATTAGATTCTGCCTCATCTATTTCATCAACTTGATCTGGATCAATTCCAAGACTCCTTAAATAAACTCTTTTCTTTGGATCAAAAACTGGCATAGTCCTTATTGTGTTAACTGACCTGGATATTGATATGTGCCTTTCTTAACTCTAATTTTCATTCCATTTGGTAAAGTTATTTCTTCCCATTCTCCTTCACCAGAATGTCCAGTTGCTTTAGGAACTACTTGTTGTCCACTAAGCATTCCAGCAGCTTCTCTTAATACTTCTGCACTAGTATCTACCTTTGGATTAGTATAAAGTTCTTTTCTAGAAGGTAGATGATAAATAGAGCTACCTGGTGTTGTTTGAAATATTCCGTGTCTAACCATTTCAGCTTCTTGTATTTGAGGAGCAAGAGTCAATAAATCTCTTTGTGTTTTAGCTTTAAGTGGAGCAGTTTTTATATCTTCTTCTGTTTCTATTCCACCTAGTTGAGTTTTCCTTGCATTAACTAAAGCTTGTGCAATGGCAGTATCTAAATCTGTTTTCTTTGTAGCTTGAAATTTATCTTCTTCATGTTCCAATTTAGTTCTTCCAAATCCAGCAGTTTCTCTAGCTAAAGCTGTTTCTTCTGCTTGTTTATTTAAAGTTGCATTTGTTAAAGCCAAATCTGCTTTTTCAAAGTTATCAGGAGTTGGTGGAATTCCCATAGCTAGTAAATAAGCCCTTCTAGCTGCATCCCAAGATTCTGATTTCTTCAATTTATTTAATTCTGTCTCTTTTTTAACATCAATAGGAATTCTTTCTTCTTCCTCCTTTAATTTTTGCTTACTTCTTATTTTTCCAAGTAATTCTTCTTCTTTACCTTTAAGTGGAATCTGTTCTTCTAGTTCTTTAGTTCTCAATCCACTTGCAAATTTAGCTTTTTCCAAATCAGCTAAATACTCTGCATTTATTCTTCCAGACATCGGCTTAGCAAATACATTCTTTGCTACTGTTGGATATTTTACAGCTTCACCAGCATCAATTTTTCTAGTAAAATCTAAATCTCCTGGCTTCTTTCCAAAGTCTGGATTTACTTCAGTTCCAGCACCAGCTAGATATTGAAATAAAGCTCCAAGATCAACATTGATATTACTTCCACCACCTGAATAACCACGTTTGTTTCTAGGCATATGTCCTTTCTTTAAAATCTTTTGAAGCAGATATTGGATTTACAGAAGGTAAAAATCTAGCAATATTGAGAAAAACTAAAGGCCATTTCTTAGTTCTAAATCTATGATAACACAATCGAGGAATTTTAAAGATCTTAAAAATATTCCAAAGTTTTAGTTTTATAGAATCTTCATATTCATTTTGTGTTTTTCTTTTGTAAAATTTAGCTTTTCCAAAGAGGAATACTATCCAATTATCTTCTAATTCATGAAAATGTTCTTTGATCTTTGTTTTTGGAGGACAAAACCAGATTTCTGCATACCATCTAGAATAACGAAAGACAGGTATTCCAAAACAATTCTCACATCTATGAAACATATTCTTTTTGAGTTAAATCTTCCATATGAGTTAGATGAGAACGCTCTTGAAGCTGTAAAGCTAATTTTGAGGTCAATTCATAATTATTGGTCTCAAAAAGAAATATTGCCAGCGGCATTAAATATCCAAAATGTGACATAGCTTTAGCTTCTCTTCTTTTCCATGCTATATTAGAGTTTTCCCAATTAACAGAATTGAAGTAGATTATATGGGTTATTTGTTCTATTAAACGTAAGTATTGAGAATTCTTATGCCAGTAGTTACAAGAAAACAATTTCAATGATCTCTCTGTTATTTTATCTACCAATATCTTTTCATCTTTATCTACTAAATCATCTATTAGTTCTATATAATCTACATAATTTATTATAAAAATCTGAGCATCTTCAGGAAGTAATTCTTTGAAAGTAGCATCTATTTCTCTATAAAAATTCTGATACCAGTATTTATTTTGACTTCTATGAATTCCTCTTAATTGTCTATGATCTGCAAATACAGAATTGAAGAATTTATCCATTTCAGGTTTATCTTTAGCTACTTCCTTATGAAATGAACCACAAAAGAGATGATCGTAGCATTCTAGAACATCTTTTCCAAAAGCTTCTCCACCTATTGCATTATAGAGAATAGAGCAACTATCATAGAAAAGAGTAGTTCCATTATTTTTTACAACAACTGGTTTAAAGACATTGTATGGAGTAAAATCTGTTTTTGAATCAAAGCTTTCTTTTATTAATTTTCTCAAATCTGGAATGTTAGAAAAATAAAGCAAAGAAGTATGTAATCTTTCTTCTGAAAATCCTTTTACAAAAGATTCATAGTATCTAGGAATATGTCTTCCTGCTAAGTTTTTCAATGGTTTATACCACTCTAGATTTTTCCAAAATACTATATCGGAATCAACTACTAAGAAATCATTTTGAGATTGATCTATAAGTAAACTAATAACTTCATAATTAAACTTCTTTAAAGATAGTTCGTATAAAATTATATTATATTTTTTACATTTTTTCTTTACCTCTATCTCTACTTCTTCAAAATCACCTAAATAATAACAGTAAATATTCCAAGTAGGAAATCCAACTCTAATAGAATCAAAAACTAAAGTAGCACTAGCTTTTAAATCCAAATCTGTGCATCTAGTTATTATGTAAACGTCTCTCATAGACTAGTAACTTACATTAGGTCCACCAGAAATACCTTCATTAATACGATCAAAAACATCTCTTCTGTTTGCTTCAATATCTAGTTGTTGTGTTCTAAGTCCAGTTGTATTTCCAAGAAAACCACTTCCTTGTGAATAAGCTGTATCTCCTGGTTTAGTTACTCCACCAAATTGTGATAAACCAGTTCCACTTGCACTTTTACCTGTAGAAGCTAAAGCTACATTAGGTGTTGCTGTTCCACTAAGAAATCCTGTTGCTGTTCCTATTGCATTTCCAAGTGCATCTCTACGTTTTTGTTGTTCTTTACCAAAACTTAAAGCATTAGCTGTTGTGCTAGTTGCACTTGGAGTAGCTAAATTTCCACTTCTAGCAGCTTCTTGAGAAACTAAACGCTCTGCTTCTATGTTTGGATCATTTAAGTTAATGCTACTTAATAATTCTCCTAATTTACTTCCAGCTTGTTCTCTAACTTTATATTGTTCTGGATTTATTAATTTATCTACCTCTTTATTTCTAATTGCTAACTCGGTTCCAGGTCCCTTTAAAATATCCACATCTGTTTCTGCTCCAGCTAAACGTTGTTGACGCTCAACATCTGAACCAATCTTTCCTAGTTGTGGTGCATATTTTCCATAGAGGTCTGTCATTAATTGTTGATATTCTGGTGAAACAGCTCTTGCTGCTCCTAATTCTGTAAGAGCTTGTGGAAGCACTTGAGAATTAAGCAATGACATGTATTGTGGAAATTGTTTCTGCAAAGCATCCATTATTTCTCTAGTGCTTGTCGTTGAACTCATTGCTTTAGGATCAGCCATATATTTTAGTATTTAAATTTTAATAACCTTAATTCACCTTTACGAAACATTGAAATAAAATGACCAGGATATTTTTTCTTAAAAAGTCTTATGTAATTCTTTAATTGTCCTTTACATATAGCGCATTGAATATGAATCTGTTTATTATCAAAAGATTTTCCAAATACAAGAGATATTAATTTATCATCTTTGCTACAGTAAGATAAAACTCCAGATTCTATAGATTTAGCTATAGCTATTGCAATAGCACCTTCAGACCAATCTTTAAGACAATTATTTTCCTTTACAAATTTAACTGCTTGTTCTACGGTTATCATTAACTTAAAGCTATAATCCCAGCATTTCTAAGTTTAGTAAGTAAGTCATTGTAACTAGTTTGCAGAGTATTAAAAGCTGTTTTTAGCTCGTCGAAGCTTGCTTTAGTAGGACATTGAACTAGGGTCACCTCATCGAGTTGTATATCCGCATAATTAGCAATAACTAATGTTGAAGCAGAAAAAGAAACTGAAGATGATTGTTTAAAACTTCCGTATGTAGCAGGAGTACCAGCAAGAACTCTTATATTAGAAAAAAATGTGTTTACTTCGTCTTTATTATTGAACATTATTACTTCATCTGTGAATGAAGTATATTCGAGAGACGCGCCTATTCCAGCCATAAGTTAGCCTTTATATAATACACCTTGTTGCTTTTTACTTGTAGCAAAATTAGAAAATTCCACATCAGTCTCTACTAGATTCAGCTTCGCTTCATTAGCCCATTTAACTTCAGGTGAAATTTTATATCCAGTAGAACTTAATTGCTCAAAGTTAAATCTAATATTATCTAAATCACCATTACCGAAATATGTGACAGGGTAATCGCAAGGATACAATATTCCAGTTATAGATTTTGTCAATTTCTCTCTAACTCTTTTAGTCCTTCTATTATTCACAATAGACGTAGTTGTAACTATAGCCTCAGTTCTAGAGCCTTCAAAAACAGTTCTTATATTTTTCAACTTCAATTCTGGTTTTGCTCTTCCTGAATTAATAGCTTTAAATTGAACTTTTGCTTCCTCAAAAGTAGAAGAGGAATAAAGCTTATAAACCTTATCAGATGTTATTCCATATAGAATAGGACTAGTTGCTTCATTTGCAATAGCAAATTGTTTAATAGGATTTGTTATATCTTTAAGTAAATCAAATGAAACCCAAGTTTGACGAGTATTATCAAAAACAGCTAGAACATTCCCATAAGTAGTCAATACAGAAAAAAGAGAATAGTTGTCAAAAACTATAGCTGCTGTTGTAGTAGATTGTTTCTTGCCTAAAAAAGCAGAAGCTATTCTAGATGAGAAAATAGAATTTCTACCTTCATTTCTAAGAGTGCTAACTGCATTGAAGGACCTAATACCATCAAAATCTATAAAGGCGTAGTCACCTAAAATGTCAATAAATGAAAATTGATTTGTAACTCCAGCTATAAATGGACGTAGATTTAAAAATGTAGGTTCTTGGAATATTGTTATCTCGTAACTTAATTCAATTGGAAAACAAGCATTTTTAGTTCCAGCTAGAAGTTCTCCAGTATTAAGTGGAATTAAACAATTAATTTCATCATAGCTTACTGCATATGCTGTAGTTTCTGAGTCACCGCCTTTATTTCCTAAAATATCTACATTAACTACAAAATCTAAAGGACGACCAGATACACTATGATATATTCTTTTCTTATCTGGAGATAGCACAAATAACTTTCCATTTAAGAAAGCCATATTTCTACCAATTGGAACATATTCACGATCTGTTTTTTGCCATTCAAGATAAGTATTTAATCTTAAAGCACTAGCATCTGATTTAATAAGCCAAGGTTGTAACTTTCCATCTTGAACTACTAATCCTGATATCGTGCCATTTACAGATAAAGTTCCAGTTGTAACAGAAGGATTTACTGAACTTCCATTTATTTTATCATCTTCTGTTAACTTCCTTAACTTATTAATAATAGAAGCTGGGACAGGTTGCACATATATGTAAGGTTCAGTAGCTTCTACATATAGATCATTTATTTTAGTCCAAGTATCACTACCTATAGTTTTATAATAAGCTAAACCAGAGGAGAATAGCAACAAGTATTGGTCGAATGCATAGATTCCTTGTTTTAAACCGAAGGGTGCTGCTGTATCCTCTATAGGTTTCTTAACAGACTCTATAGAACTAGTTCTAGCTCTTACATTAAAACCAACAACATACTCATTTTCAGCTATTTTGGAATCAGAATTAAACAAATTAATTCCTCCATCAAAAGCAGATTGAACTATTGATTCCATTAATTTTCAGGTATTTTATTTAAGTTTGCAAACTCTCCATGAAGTTGAAGCATAAGTTCATTAGCTTTCTTTGCAGCTTCTATCTCTGAATCAAAAGAACCTCCATAATAATTTTTACCATTTTTTGCTACTCTAACCGTCCATTTACATTGATGTCTAGTTACATTTTTAAAACTTGAACTTCCTTCAATTTTATTCTTATTATAATTATTTTGCTTTATATTAGCTAACCTAAAATTCGACTTTTTATTATTTAGAGGAGACCTATTTATATGATCCCAAATAAAACCCTCAGGAGGCTGTCCCATAATAGCCCAAGAAATTGGAATTATACTTTTTTTAAGTAAAGAACTTCTACCATGAATAGATTTTAATTTTACATCCCCAAATTTATTAAATTTAAATTGAGCACTCCAGTTCTTAGTATGAACTAAAATTTTACTTAAATCTTCATCATCAATTTCAAAATCTAAATTACAATTTGAACATTTAATCTTCATAATATAAACTCCTATTGAATTGATTTAATAATGGATTCCTTCCAAACTTCATTTTCTTTTGAAACGTGCCTAACTTATGCTCCGTTTTTCTTTTTATTGTATCTTTTATCTTCTGATCTACCATCAAAGCTCTAGTTTCTGCTCCCTCTTCATTCTCTGCTAAAATCTGTTTACTTTTAGCAATAATTAAATTGTCCATTCCGTCAACTGGAAATGAGTCCTCATCTTTTTCTAATCTTGCTAAACGTGGTTTATATAAGACCTCAACAATATATGTTCCGTCGCTGCAACATGTCAAATCTGGATATTGAGACACATCAACTATAGCATATCTACTCTCTAGTTGATCTGCATATATAACTGCTAATTCTACAGCGTCAGCATTTTTAATTGTTACATTATAATCTGTCACTTTAGATTTTGCAATTCTAGTAAATGACAGAAAACTATTAGTCGAAACTAAACTGGTAGCAGTTATTGATTTTGTTTCTATTGTTCTATTACTCTGAGTAGTTTCTCCTATTATAGTTATATTTAAAGCTGTATCTATTACTGGATATATTATTGTAACAGGTGCACTATTTGTTATCTCTAATTGAACTGGAGAATAATATTTTAATCTCCAACTATTCCACATATCTTCCCAATCTCTCGATTGATATCTTGGTCTAATATCCTGTAACTTCCAACTATCATTCCAAAGAGTTGATCTTACTGCTCTTAATTCACCTATGTAAGATGGTAAAGCTAATTCTTTATTGCTATCAGCTTTTAAATATGTTTCCAGTAAAGAAACTGGTAAGTCTTTATTCTCATATACTTCTTCTGCTGCTTGATTTATAATATCTAATAAAGCAGCTTTTTGTTCTGTATTTAAAGTTGGATTTGATATTCCAGCTTCAGCGCTAACACGTCTAAGAATATATGATAAAGGCATAAATTAAGTCTTTATTAACCAACGAACAACTTGACTTGGCTGGAGATTCTGATGACTATCTATTGCACCTGCTCCAGCTACACTAGAAACATTAGTTCCTACAGCAGTAGCTACTGGATCAGCTATAGGTCCAAATGTTCTTCTAGTAGCTCCTCCTCCACCAATTGCATCAGATGTAGCATCAGCAGATAATTGACCATGAGTATGTGCTCTAAGTCCAGATTGATTTTCTGTTAATTGAACACTCTCTACTCCAACAGCAGAACCTACTCCTAAAGTTCTATTTGTTAATCCTGCACCAGCTCCTTTACCTATTAATGTTCTACCTTTAAAGTCTGGTAAATTAAATGTTGTGCTTCCATCTCCTGCTCCCCATGTAGTTCCAAGTGCAAGAAATAAGTCTGCAAAAGTAGTTCTAGAAACTGCAATTCCATCACATTCCAACCATTCTTGATCTGTAATTGTAGAAAAAATCGTAGTTGCACAAGTAGGTTTAACATCACCTGGACTCCATAAAGTATTAACCTGAGTTTGTAAAGTTGTAACACTAGCAGAAGCAGTAGTAGCTGTAGAAGCTGCAGCATTAGCAGTAGTAACTGCTCCATTTGCTGTAGTAGCAGCACCATTAGCAGTAGCTAAAGCTGTATTAGCAGTATTTGTAGCATTTGTTGAAGCTGTTAATGCTGCACTAGCATTTGTTAAAGCTGTTTGTGCATCTAGATCAAGTAATATCCA
>ERZ1292637.101-Hain-H14-01um-R3-101-length-51556-cov-6_pt2 | contig 34785 bp, 38 predicted proteins | sample MGYA00564405_ERZ1292637 | MGnify/ENA primary metagenome ERZ1292637 (study PRJEB36523, sample SAMEA6512645) | groundwater metagenome | collected 2019-01-09 | study: AquaDiva: Metagenomics assemblies of 32 groundwater samples | reverse complement strand
GCGACGCGGCCCACCGGAGATGCGCCATAGCTGTCCCAGTTAGTCTGGAGGCTAGCCAAATGCCGAAGTCTCTGCTCGATCTCAAGGAGCAAACCGTCCGGGCCAATTATAATTGGCTTGTCTGCCCAGACAGAAGTGGCTCTCTGTTCAATGCCTTTTCGAATCTCAGTCACATTCCTTATATACTTATTATTCTTTAACATTCTTTTTCTTATTTTTGAATCCTACCGCACTTTGATTTACACTCCAAGGACCAGAATGCTTTTGTTCATCTAATTTATCCTCTATTGATTCTTTTCCATCTGGTGGAAAACCATAATCGTCTAATAATTTTCTATGAAGCTTTTTTCTCTCTTTATAATCTGGTTGTTCTTCAACCCAAGCCTTCAATAAATATAAACTAGATTTTCTTAAAGGATTCTGTCTCTGCCACTCTTTGGCTTCAGGGTCCTGTCGCCCTATATGTTTCGCTTCAGATTTATAATCTTCCGTAGTCATTTTCACCCACCTATGTTTAATTGGATTCCACTTCAAATTAGGTTTCGGTGGAAAATTCAGCGGAGCTTTCTTTATATCTTTTGACATTTGTTTTGCCTCCTAAATGTTTTTTCCAATTGGAACCAACTCCATTTTGTATATAGGAATAGTATCTCCTGCTAATTCCTTGGTCTTTAACTCTATTATAGTGCCCAAAGGCAATTGCTTTGATAACTTTAATACTATTGCTTCTGTTATTTCGTTTCTACTATCTGCATATAATATTATCTTATTAACATCACCTTTCATTATACCAACAGCAAAACCATCAATAGACAGCGAATTTTCTGCCATTAAAGATAACAAAGAATTAAAATCTGTTTGAGATATTTCTTTTGGCTCTGATTTCAAAATATCAAACATTGCACCCTGGTTAACGCCCTTCTCGCAATTATGTACTACCGCTGCTTCAGTAACATAACTATTGTCCTCATCTACTTCAAGATTATATAAGTCTCCACTATAAAATACCTTTTCTACCGCGATCACTTTTGCAAATTTGTTATTAACAAATTCTGCAATTTTATTCTTTAGTGCAAAAACATCTCTTAATTCGTGTGCCCAAATTATAAGACAATCATATCCATATTGTTTGAAATACTCAATCCTGTCTCTTGGATTATCATTACGATGCCAATAATTTCCCCACAATTCAATTACTTTTTTCCCCTGGCAGGAAATAAAATCCGGACATTTGGTTCCTATATTAAATGACCAATCCCCTACAAATTTCCATTGGTTAGAAAACTCAGATTGCAAAATATTGTTTAATTGCTTCTCTTCATTGCTAATAGTTTGTCCTCTCCTGTATAATGTTTTTAACATCATTCGTTTCATAAGTAACCGATACTTTTCATCACCCAGATTATGAAGTTTTGTAAGTGCTGCTTTTCGTCTTGCAGGAAATAAAACGGTCTGTCTAAAATGCTCATTTTGGCATAAAGCCTTTTGGATTTGAGATCGTTTTTCACGAAATTCTAAACTTGTAACAGCTAAACGCTGTTTCTCATGACTTTCTGGCTTCCAAGATTCACGCCCACCTTTCAATCTAGGATTGTCTTTTTTAGTAATGCCTGTCGTTTTGAAAGAGTGACTTATTGCACCCGAATCTCCAGATGCGATAGTTTTACCTTTTCTATTTGGCAAAAGAGCCAAACAATCCCTATTGCAATATTTATCTTTTCTATTGAAAATGGGGGCATTACATACTACACATTGAGCTGTCTGAATATGCGAGGAAACAATGTCCCCTACTTTCAAAGTATCAGCATTAACCCATCGATAATGACAAGTTTTATCGCTTTTTTCTGTTAAAAGTCTTATTGGATGCTCGTCTGTTATCAAAACACTTCCAGTTTCTGTTGTTATTTTTAGAATATTGCCATTATAAGATCTTTTTAAAACTTGTGTTACCGGTTTCCAATTTAGTTTATGAGTAAGAACTAAATCTCCCTTCTTTATGGTGTTAATTTCCATTAATCCATTTTTCGTCCAAACTTTTTCAAATTTTCCAATGCACAAAGCTATTTCCTGGAGCTCAAGCTCATCTACTTGCGTAAAAATTCTAGCCCCTTTTTGCATAATCTGTGTTTTTGTGGCACTACCAGCTATTGAATAGCTTTTAATTGTACCATTCTTAATTTCATCTTGAACCTTTTTTGCTATTTTTGTGTCTCCCCGAATTTCAGAAACAACCCATAATCCTTTATCATCAACTTCTGACTTGAATATCTCTCCGGTTTTGTTTATATATGCTGGCATAGCCCACGCAGCTTGAACATCGCTATTATGAAAAATTATTCCTTTTCCAACATAAGAAGATATATTTTCTATTTCCAGATTATATACCTTTCCTTTGTAATCCTCTTTTTCAATAGATACTATTTGCATACCATTTTGTATCATTCCAACTATTTTTTCTTGAAAATATTGCGTCCATCTGGCTCTGTCTGTATTAACTAAACTATTGCATCTGTCGCATAAAGCAATCAGATTAACAACATTACAATTTAACTTATCATAATCTATATGATGTATAGATAATTTGCGTCTATACTGCTGTAACTCTTCACTTTCTGTTTTGCCACACCTTTGACAAATATAATTATCTCTTTCCCTGACCAAAGTTTTAGTAATTTTGTTAAATCCACTGGCATAAGGAAGGAAAGACAATCCGCCCTTCCAATTTGGATTTTTGTTGCCCAATGCTGCTAATATGTGCTTTTCATTTTTTCTCCTTGCTTTCTCCTCCCCATAAACCTCAGCCCAAGTTTTCCCCTTTCTTAAATGAGAATTATGTTTGCCAGAAGATAAATTCTTTATTTTTCCTTTATTATGCAAGGAAATTTTTAATGCCCGTTCTTTTGCTTTTTCTTCGCTACCCATAATTTCAGCCATTGTTTTTCCCTTAACAACAATATTTGGCTTTCCTTTAAACTTGCTAGGTCTCCCAGCATTTTTCGTACTAATAGATTGTTTTATTTTGTTAGCTGTCGCAATTCCATAATATTCTTCTAATGTCTTTCCTCTTTTACCATTAGCAGAATTCACTATTCCTTTCTGAAGGAAAAGCGGGGCTACAGTTAACAACACATCCTGTGTATTGAGATCTTGTGCCATTTTCCATCCACTTTTTGTTAAGACTGTATGCTCAGATGTTATTCTAATTACTTCATTGTTTTTTAAAGTTAATTTCATAAGATACTCATCTTCATTGTCATGAGACATAACTTGTTTTACTTCCTGCATTGTTCCTGTGTGAGTTAATACTTTCTGTCCAATCTTAACATCTGAAATTTTTATATATTCGAGCGTTTTATTTTGCACCAATACTTTGGTATCTGGATGCAAGCAATGAAACACACTTATATTGTTCGTGCGGGGATATCCTAGCATAAATTTATCAAAAGCCTTTTTCAATGCTTCTGATGTAATCAAGTGTCCTTGTTTATCTATCATCTCTACAGACGCTGGTCCTCCCACGACAAGAGGTTCTACTTCATCATCATCTAAATGTCTTTTAGTTACTTCCTGTTTATACACAGAATCTTGAGGCTCGTAATAACGAGCTAATGTTAAAATTTCAGCAGGAGAAGCCATTCCAGCCTTAAATAATTTTTTGTATAACTCAATGGCTTCTGTTATGTCGTCTTTTGTAGTTCTACCTGCCTGTTTTTCTAATAATAATAAACCATCTTTAGACAATAATGTTGTAAAATATCCACGATTGAATTGTCTTATTTCATTTTCTTTCTCTAAGCCTGCAAGTTGATCTAATTCTTTCTTAAAGAATTCCAAATCTGTACCAGGATAAACATGCTGTAAAATTGAATTTCCCTTTTGATGAATAGCATGCGCCACAGAGTCAATGGCTAGCAAAATATCCAAGTTATCAGGAGAGGGGGAAGCAAAAGATTTCTCTAGAAAATCCAGACCGTTAACACGATCTTTCAAATCAAAATATAAATCCTCTGTCTCGCTGCCAAATAATGGTGCTCTGGTGGCTAGATTTCGATAAATTCTAAGAAATTGAAAGGGGCCAGGCATTATTCCTCCAGATACTTTGTTGACTTACAAACAGGACATTCCATAATGGCTCTGGTAGACCTTATCCAAGTAGAAATATGACCTCTGTATTTACAATTCTGACATGCTAGATAAATCATATTTTAAACCCAGCTTACTTAATTCAAATTGTATCCATGAATTTTCAGTCCCAAATAATTTAATTCTTTTTTCTAACTCCCACAATTGCTCTGAATTTATTGTTCTAGCTCGTTTGCATTTGCATTCCCTTATTGTAGACATTGCAGATAAACCACAAATACAACGTATTACCAGCTTAAAGCTCCCTTCACAATCTTATTGTCTGCGAGCCCATACATTATTGTCTCGTCTGCATTCATCCAATAATTTCTATTTATATCTTTTAGAATACTTTTCTTATCCTTTTTCACCCCACACTCTAACAATAAATCCACAAGTAATAATTTGGTCTTCTGCATTTCTTTATTTTGAATGTCCATGTCTTCTGCATCTCCTCCTATGCTCCCCATAGGAAGATGCAACATTACAGCAGAATTTGGATAAACAAATCTATGGCCTAAAGTCCCCGCTGCTAAAATCAATGTCGCCATACTATAGCAATTTCTGCCTACAGTATAAACTGGAGCCCTAGTTGTTTTTATTGCATCATATAACATTAGTCCGTCTGGAATACTTCCACCCACACTATCAATAATTAACCATATTGGACTGAATGAATCCCTTTTTTCCAAGAGCAATAAAGTATCCGTAATAGCTTGAGGGCCGAAAAAATCTTGCCTCATTCCATACCCAATAATTGGCCCATATAGAAATAAAACTCTGTTCTTAGCTAGCTCCTCATAAACACCCCATTGACTTGTATTCTCTGTATCACTTGGCAATCTTAATCCTGCAAACTTACCTAACATCGTATTTTTTGTTCTCCTATATTCTATTCTTTATTAACTAACTTTTTACGTTCTGGGAATTCATAATTGAATAACTCCCTGCCAAGATCATTCCTAGTATCATAAATAGAATTTTGTACCAGCCTCTTTAATTGGACCAACTGATTACTTTCTGGCAAAGAAGCTTCTATGAATCTTAAAGTAGTATTAACCAATCTAGAAAACTTTCTTGATAAAATTTCTACTTGGGCTGCAGATTCTTTTTCCATTTCTTTTGTTTTCCTCCATTTAATCTAAAATCCATCTTACATAAATCCTTCCTTTCCTTCTTTCTGGGGGTTTCCTCCTCTAGGCTTAAAGCCATTCATTTTATATTATACTCTATATTTCCCTCCCTTTATCGTGTTTCTAATTGTTTCAAATAGAATTCTATGTCTTCTGGCATTTTTTGAATCTCCTGATCTAATGCTCGACCCAAAAATCTTTGTCCTTTAGTCGCCGCCTCAACAGAAATTACCCTAGTAATAGGTGCTCCTCGTTCAAATTTACTATATTTGGGTCTAAATCGAATTACTTTTCTATTAACATAGGTTACATCGTGTGCCTTAACAATCGAAATACTACCATTTGAATTTCTTCTTCTGTGCTCTGGAATGTGATATGTAAATGTACCTTCTACTGGTTTTGCTTCTTTGCCATATTCGACATCAGCGCTATAGCTTGCGATGTATGCCAGCGAGACTCCATTTCGCAGATTTTCAACATAGCCACTGCGTTTTAACATACCTGTGTCCACCTTCAAACAGGCACAAAACACGCCTCAGTTTGCTGCGACTGGGAGAAAATTCGTTCTCCATTGCGCTGTATACCTTTAATAATAGCTTCTAAAACCAATTTTTTAATTTGAGACTGTTTTAATGCCATCTTTTTATCACCCCCTTTTTATACTAACTTATTTTCTTTTCGGTAACGAGTTTTATACACAGCCCCATGAAACTCTTTTACTTTTTCTTTAATATTGAGAAAAGTCTCTTTATTTATATTAACCCAAGGAAAAAATTGGCAAAAAATGGTGAAGTCATTTAACTGAATATCCGTTATATGCTGAATGCTAAAACCATTAGGTGGAATAAGAATTGAATAAAATTGGATCAGAAGTGGTTACATAGGGTTGAAAAATAGCAGTTCCAGTATAACCAATAGGACTAGACCACATTGGTTTTCCACATATTACGCAATAAGGAGCAGTAGACCCATATGCTGGAATACAAACATGATTTACAACTTCCTTTTTTTGATTGCAATCACAACATTTACAGCAGTTACATTTACACATAATCAATATTCCTCCTATTAAATTATAAACTATTTAACAGCACTCAATTTATTTTCTTTTCGCTCTTCTATAAACGTATAAATTAAATCCGCACAAGACTCACAAAAATAAAGCACCCACTCTGTTTCGTCTTTCTTCGATCCATATCCCCAGACAGCGAGAAATGATGCATACTCATAACTTTCTCCAATTTTATTCATAGTGGTTTTTTCACAAATGTCGCAGACAAGGTCTACCACAACCTCTTGTTCAACAGTTTGTTTTTCTCTAATTATTCCCATTATTGAATTTCTACTCCTTCTTTTTAATAGGGCACCAATACAACCCATTTATTTGCTTGCTTTGTTACAATCAGTCTAGAATTCTCAAATTCAAATACCTGTCCAGTTAAACCATGCATGATGTGAACAGTTAAACGAATCTCACAAGGGCCATTGTCAGTTAAACATAAAACAGAACTTATTTCTTTAACTTTAATTTTTGATTCATCCTGCTGAAAAGTATCATATGTAGTCATATTTGCTATTATGGTTTCTGGGGCCACTAAACTTACAAAACCTAGTAAATCATGTTGGTCAATTGCTGAAAAATAATTATAAACAAGATTCAACACCTGATCTTTTACAGACTGTGATGCTTCTATGCTAGAAGCTGTATAAGCACGAAAAACATTATCAGACCGCTTTTGATCTTGAAATCTACAAGATATAAAAAATAAAGACAGCAAAAAGACTATAAAAAGAGAAAATCTAGTAAACTTCATATCATCAATCCTTTTCTATTTCATTGCACCATTGTTTGTCCAGACATCAGACAAAGTATCTTCGAATCGTCCCTCTGAATTTAAACGATCCAAATAAATTATGTCTTTCGATATATAACCATAAATTGGATGCCAAAAGGTTACGATCTGAGAGGGTCGTGAAGCAACGTGCAATTTTGCAAAAGCATATTCATCTGTGCCTTTCATACAAGAAGCTACAATTAGTGGACCAGTTCCAAGATCCAGCTCTTCATGCTTGTGAAAATGTCCAATAATCATTGCATCAAAATATGAAGACACCTCTTCATCAGAAATGTTTCTATTGATTTGTAAGGACTGTCGAAGATATGCTGCCGCTCTGTTAAAACCATAATATGGTAATCCCGCGAAACCACCCTTAATACTGTCTCCATGCATTATTAAAATTTTTCTGCCAGCAACCGTAAAAATACAATAGAAGCTCTTTGGAATTTCAAAATGAATATTCTTTTGATTTTTACAAAATGCCGCAATCCATTGGAAAAGCATATAATCCCAAGAAACATAAATATTTTTTGCCGGGGGCTTTATTTCTAGTCTTCCGTGATTTCCCACAACGCAAGGGACATAAATATTTTCAAAATTAGAAGAAAGTTTAACTAATGCTTGGGCAATTAAATTGGCTCCACGAATCATCTGTCCCATAACATTTTCTTCATTAGTCTTTATTAACTCTTGATGAATCTCTCCTCCAACAAGATCTCCTAAAAGAGGTACATATAAATTATCAATTCTTGTATATGCTCTTCTTAAATTAGTTAACTCGGCAACCTTTTCTGCCCAGTTATACAATCTATTATTAAAAATATCTATATTATATGAATTCAATCCGCCCATTTGCTCTTTCGACACAACTTCTCCAATATGAGTGTCCGACAGAGGAGCAACAACAGATTGTATACTTGTTGTACGAATTTCTTTATATTTGTACGTTTGTACCTTAACTGCAGGAATTGCCTGAGTAACCTCTCTCGCAACTTTAATAATATCATCAATCCCAACAGAACTTTTTATAGCTTCTTTATAAAGCCTTTCGTAATACTGCGCTCTAGCTTTGTAAGACTCAATAATTTTATCGGCTGAAACTTTTTCTTCAGTTATGGTATCATTTTTTATTTCAGTTAATTGATAAATTTCTTTCGTTAAATTCCATCTTTTGAAATAACGATGAATTGTGGTTTTTCCTATATGGACTCCTTTATTACTGTATATCCAACTAGCTAATTGTTTATATGAGTAATTTTGTTGCTTTAATCTTACTAACTCCTGCTTCATTTCCTCTAACATAGCCTGACAATCCATATGCACATCTCCAAAGACAAAAATTATCTACCTGAACACTTTCCATTATCTTTTGGCCATACGACAACATACTCAAAATACGTTTGTACCTTAAAAGAATTAAAATATTGGCCATGTTGTCTGTCGGAATATTTTATTTGGCTAGATATCCGCTCATCGCAATAACAACAATATTTAGTATAAATGAGTGGGTAAGAATCTAATACTATGCCTGCGTCATGCCAGCAATGCCTTGCCACCTTTTCTTCTCCTATTTTAAAATTCAAAATCTATAGTTTGTTTAAATAAATGTTCTTGGTTCTCAAATCTATCTCCCCTTAATTCATTATCTACTGGACTACGAGAAATGGTACAACGACAATTGATACTTCCGTTCTGAAATTTTCCATTTGAAAGTTGTTGTTCATTGTTCAACCAAAGAAATTTTATTTCATCAAACGAATATGGATTTCCACCAGAACGTATTCTTTTCATCTCCCTTCTTCTATTATCTGTAGTACTCTGCCAATAATATGCATATGTATACTTGTCTGGATCTTGATTCCAACTCCACAGCCGACCTAAATTTGAAATGTTGTTTGTTTCAGTTCTGACAATCCTTTCTAGTTGATATCGTTCTCCTGGCACAACTTCTTTCATTTTTTGTGTTAAATCTTCTAATGAAAAAATTCCTTGTGGTGTATATGCTTCTGTTATTATACTCGCAAATTTGGGGATTATTTCGTCTCCGAATGTAACAATTCTTTCTCCTATTCGATATTTTCCACCAGTAATTACATCCAATGCTGCTTTATCATGACTGCCCATTTTGCCAGAAAGACCCGTAGATACAGCACCAGCAGTAAAGCCTAATTTAAACAATTGTGCTAAAGCATCATTTGACTGATTCAATGCAGTAACTTTCCAGCCACTTAATATTTTTCTAACTCCGCTTAATATTTCCTCCTGGGTCTCTGTACCAGTTAGACTGTTTAAATATTTCTCCACCGCTTTTCGTAAAGATTGATATAAAGATAATTCTGTAGCCCTTCCTGTAGTTTTTGTTCCTCTAGGCTGATTTCCCCCAATGTATAAACTGCTCTTCTGCAATTGATTATCTAGATAATCATAAAATTCGTTAGTAAAAACATCTGGTTGTACTTCTTGTTTAGAAATATCTTGTTGTTTGTATTCTGCTGCTTTTTTCAGCCAATTATCTTTAACATATTGTAATGCATTTTTTGAAGAGTTTAATTGCCCTTCTTCCTGTTTCTCTTTAATATCTCTTAAGATTTGACCAATTTGTGGCCCCTCTTCAAATCCAATAGAAATCAAATCATTGCCAGTTATTAAAGGAGCGATTTTACCTTCTTGTGTTGTGCCAAATATTTCTGATGCTTCTTTAATATTTTGTCTAAACCAATTTAATTCCTCTCCCGATGGCACTACCATCTGTCCATTAATTTTATGAAATCTTCCAGTGACGTCTGCTTCGGATACGGCAGCCAGCAAATCTAGTTTCTTTAGACCATATCTATTTATTATTCGTATAAATGAAGAAGATCCAGCATTATTTCTATGAAGATGCATTGGCAGAAGGTGATGTTCAACTAAGAATAATACATTATCAATAATATCAACATTATCAGTTAATTTACTCAAAAATGCTTGTGCGGGTTTTACTCCAGCCTCTTCATGGTCTGGTTGAACAGGAAATCCTTTATCAGATATTTTTGTAGTAGAAGATTTCCCAAAATCATGACATAAAACACCAAGCATTATACTAATTTTATCCTTATCATCTGCAAATCTTTTAATTATATTGGCTGCCTTATCAAGTGCTATTTTAGTATGAGAGAAAACATCTCCTTCAGCATGATAATCCTCTCTTTGGGGAATGCTTTTTAAAATAGCAATTTCTGGGTAATATTTTTCCAGCACACCCATATTGTCTAATGCTTGAATCCCAATAGATGGCCTATTTGATCTTAATAACATTTTCTGAAATTCTTCATATACTCTTTCTTTTGGCAAATTAGACAAATCAATACTTCTAGCTGATTTTATTGTATCTGGGTGAATAGAAAAATTAAGCCTTGCAGCAAATTGAGCCGCTCTATATACTCTTAATGCATCTTCTACAAATGTTTTTTCATCAACATACTTAATAACTTTATTTTTTAGATCTTCAATTCCCCCAAAAAAATCAAGAATTTTATTATTCTTAACATCATACATTAATGCATTAATAGTAAAATCTCGTCTTCTTGCTGCCTCTTTTGTAGAAATAAATGGATCAGCTTTAATATCAAAATCCGTATGTTTCTTTCCAGTTTTCGTTTCTGTACGAGGAAGAGAAATATCAAAATTATTTACTTTAAAAACTCCAAATACTTTTCCAACTTGTTCTTCTTTGGATCCAAGTTCACTGGCCAAAATTTTTCCTAAATTCTCAGCTGGAATTCCATATATCTCAATATCAAAATCCTTAGCAGGAAGACCTAATAATATGTCTCTAACTCCTCCGCCGACTAAATATGGAACACCATGTTTAGACAATACATTAACAATTTGTTTTAATTCTAAATCACTAAAAGCAATGTTTTGAATATTGTTTGCATTTGGAACAGAGCCAGAAAGATATTCCTCATGGTCTTTTACTGCAACTGGATGCTCAGGAAAAGCATTGTGCTTGTGAAAAGCAACTTTTTGGTTTTCAAGCCAAGTATTAGATTTGTTTGTCATTTGGTTAGGTATATTTATTCCTAAACTAGCAGCATAGCGTCTTCCAGTATCAGTAAAATCAATCCATGTATCTGGTCCCTCTATCTGAGTTGTAATTAACCCAGCGCGTTTTAATTGTGTAAGATTTCCTCTTTCCTCTTTACTTCCTCCAACATTTCCTCCCACAAGTGGAATTCCATTCCAATTCACCGCATCTTTAGCATACATTTCAAATATTCGAAGACTTTCATCGGTGATTTTGGGTTTTGTTTGTTTAACATTTACAAGTTTAGATTCATTTTCCGAGGGCTTAGAAAAATATTTTTGATGATCTTTTACAGCAACAGGATGTTCGGAAAATCCATCATGTTTATGATGGGCTACCTTTTGTGCTTCAAGCCATTCTTTTAGAAGATGTAAACTGTTCTTCTTGTTCATCAAATTTATTTCTTCAGCAGTTAGGGACGGTTTCATAGAAATACGCTCTAGAAATCTAGGATGTTTACTATACTCTTCTCGGCCTGAAAGCATTGTACCAAAATCTTTTCTTATCTTTAAATTTGGATCGTCTTGTATTTTATAATAGTCTTCCATATTTTCCTGTATCATATTATCAATGCCACTTTCTAATTGATCTGGCTTCCAAACATGAATCTCAATCGATGCTTTCAGAATATTCATTTTTTGTCTTTTACGAATAATATTTTCAATTGCTTTTCTTATTGCCAAGCGATCATATTTTTCCTCAGTATTAGCTCCAAGTTTTTGTACAATTTCTTCACCCAATATAATATTTGAAGCTGGAATACTTTCTAGCGTAGCATACTCTGGCTCCTTTATATGAGAAATATCCTCTCCATATTTTCGTTTAACGGCTTGCCAAATTTTTCTAGTTGTTTCCCCGGAATTATGAGTAACCTGATAGTCATGAACTTCTGTATTTCTTTGAATGCCAGGAGTCATTGCAACAAATACCATCTTCATCAATTTTGTTTCATCTATCTTAGGAAAATAAGCCCAATCATCAAAAGAAAAAGTATAAATAGCAGGAGCACGACCATACAAATTATCAATATATTTTGTTACTACTGAAATATATTTGCCGATTATTAATCCCTCGTGCTGAATACTTTTCAATACATCATTGGGCACGTCACTGGCGTATCCAACTGAATGTGCGCCAATTTCTGTCTTTGGTTTAAAATATTCCTCATGGTCTTTCACTGCCACAGGATGCTCAGGAAAAGCATCATACTCATGAAATGCTACTTTAGCTTTTTCTAGCTCAGCCTCAAGCTCTTTTTGCAAGTCATCCGGAGAAGCAGCTAAATATTTCTTTAAGCCGTCATTTAGAAAAGATTTTATATGCCTATCATGTTTTTGCAAAACATCCATCGGGGAAGCCGCAATAATAGAAGATTGTTTTGTCTCGGGATCAATACTTGCAACTCCTATAACTCTATTTCCGCTTACTGCTAATACTCCATCATAATCTTTAAATAATATTTCCTGCAATGCTAAAACCGACGACAGAAGACTTTCTCTCCTGTCTTCATCAACTGATGATATAATTGATTTCCAAGATTCATATACAACATTTAAATCGCCCGTGAAGTGTTTTACTGAAATCAAATTTTCTTGTTTTTTTGTTTGCGGATATATCTTTTTCCACCTAGTTGACCAATATGGCAATCCATGTTTTCTATAAACAAGTGTTCTATATGGCACCAGAGAGGGCGAATGAAATTGTTTTTCTAGGTCTGGCAACGTTAAAAGTTCCCGCTAAAACGTAATCTATTAAGATTTTCCGTTAATATCTCTAAGGCCTCTTTATATTCCATCTCATCATTTACCGATAAATTTGGGTCTGATAATCTTTTCTTTAATTGTGTTTTTGTCTCTACCAAATCCAAAATATATTTACGCATTTGATAGTCTGCTGTTTGAATCAAAACCTCAAGCTCACTTGACATAATATTTATACTATCTCCATGTCATCAATTACCTTCACAAAACACATGACAATCTATTCTTCGACTCCTGTAAACAATGCCGGACTGGAAGCTCTTATCAATTTAATTTGATTTTCTATTCCATCCCATTGGGCCTGCTCAGTTGGATTGTCTGTGTGTTTATATGTTACAATATTTACATCTCCAGTTCTTGGCATCCTAGCTAATCTTCCTTGTGCCTGAAGGTATGTTGCCCCATCAATAGGATCTCCAATAAAATGTAGAAAATCTCCTTGCTGCAAATTATATCCAGCAGAGCTAGACTTATCAATCAATATTATATTAGCTTTGGGATTAGTTCTAAAATCCTTAACTCTTTCTGCCATTTCAGCGCCTGTCATGCTAGTAGTTGTAGAAGCGATATTCTTTATCTGGCCTTGATTATATCCCATATCTTTCAGCATACTTACCAAAGCATTCCTTTGCACCCTTGAATCAACAAATACAACATGCTTCTTGTCCTTGTTACCTTCTATCTGTGTCTTTAATGATACTAATTTAGAGTTTGTTTGATAGTCTCCGTCGTCTATGTTAGCACGATGCATTTCCATAACTTCCCTTCTAGCTACAGTTGTTGCATGCCTAGCCAAATTTGTTTCCCAATTCATTGAGCGTCGTAATGGATGATTAACATTGCCCCTAACTTCGTTAATAATTTCCTGTCTTCTTTTATCAATGTATCCACTACTTTGAGCTTCTATTTGTCGTTGTTTCCTAATTTGTTCGGGAGTTCTTTGTATTGAGGCTGTCTGTTGTTTTACCTTGAAATTAGGTGTAGTTATCCTGTCTCCACTAATATATGGCTGCACGGTCTTGAAATACATTTTTTTAATTGCTGAGTCCTGGGCATTTGCACCACTACCAAATCCTGAAAATGTATGAGTAAAAGTTGTTTTTGCTCCAATAGCTTTGCTTCTACTGGTCCATTTAATTAAATCATATGCTTCTGTAGGATTTCTTCTAGCAGGAGTAGCAGTCAAACCAATTCTATGTGTCACAGGAAGATGCATAATCTTTTTGCCGTATTCCCCAATATTTCCACTTTGACCTCTGGCCTGTAATTCCTGTGGCTCATCTATGGCAAATCCATGAAACTTGTTTTCACTATCTTGCAGCACAGTTAATACCAGATGAGATTTGGCAATTTCTCTGTGTGCTCCTATATAAATTGTCCCAGGCTTACTTTTCAGTAAAATATCTTCCACCTTCTCTCTGGAAGTTCCTTCTGGGATTTCTTCAACGTTCAGATCGGTAAACCTTTTGGCCTCGTCCAACCACTGCGACACCCTTCCCTTGGGTACTACAATCAATCCTTTATAAGTTTCCACATCTTTTATCTTATTAGCGAAAAACCCTAATGCAGTATTGGTTTTACCAGCCCCCGTCGCTCTAGTAATAAGCCCGCCACCTTCTCCTAATGGATTCTCTGGTGTTTGCTCAGTGGTCTTCAACAACCAATTTATATCATTTCGCTGCTCTACTCTCCACTGGTAAGAATGGGTGCGACCTTGATCGTCTGTCCATGATTTTTTCCAAAATGGGACATCATATTTCGCTACAATAAGATTTCCCATCTCGTCCTCTGTAACACCATTCATGTCTGTTTTTGCCGCTTCATACTGATCTGCTTTGGCCTGAGTCTCTTTTTCATATGTCATTAACTTGTGCAAATTGTTTGCCCCTATTTTTACCTGGACATTCTCTGGATCTGAGGAATCAACATCTGTATTTACTCCAATTTTAAGTCTAAGTCGTTCTATCAAGTCCGTAGCATCGCTCAAATTTTTGCCAGTATTTATAGTCAATACATCATTTCTAGCTGTTTTAAATTTATCCAAATAATTAAATATTGTAGCTGAGGCTTGTAATGATCCCATTGCTACACCTAAATTTTTACGTTGTTCAATTAGATTATTTAATTCTAGAGAAGAAATTCGCACTTGATCTAATAATTCTGCAGCTTGTTTCTGTCGCTGGATTTCTTCATATTGAGTCTTCAATTTTGTATGACGATTTAATGCTAATTGCTCTGTTTTTGCTTGGTTTTCAGAATTATATTGTTTCAGACCTTCTACGATATCAAAATACTTTGTAGCAGCCTGCCCAGGAAATTTTTTAGCAATATCCTCTCTGATAGCCATAGCTAATGCAGCAGAAGCCAACTCTACATTTCCTGCTGCAATTAGGCGCGTAACATCTATCCTCGTGCCTAAATATTGTTTTGCAATAGCTGCAAGAGCAGTTGTAGCCCCTGCATTAACATGAAACTGCATTACTGTATCTGCTGTGTCCTTATCGTGTATTCTGTCTACAAGGCTTCTGTCCTCGTTCCAAAACTCACCTATAGCGTCGTAAAAAGCTACAGCGGTTCTTTCTCGTAAAAATCGCTGATAATTATCTCCGGTTTTTTGTTCAAGCTCTTCTGGTGTTATTGTAAGCCCGGCCAAAGAAGCAGCAGACTGCAAATTACTTAATGTAATTGGTGAAGCATTTTTTAATGGAACTTTTTTCAATTCCTCTTTCAACTGCTCTGCTTGATTTCTCCTAACCCAATAATTCTGTACCTTGTCTACAGCATTTTTCAATTCATCAATAGATTTTATTTGCAATGGCTCTATTGTTTTTCCCAATTCCAAATTAGGCTGATCTTTTGGAGTCTCTGTTTTACTTGGCCTTGATTCATCAAAATAATTATCAGCAGTTTGACTTAATCTAGAAGCTATTACATTTTCCTGCTGTTCTGTAGTTAAATCTTTAATATCAGTTAAATCTGGAATAGGCACTGAAATTATTGTTGGTGTCTGTGCAAGTTGACTTAGTTCTTCTTGTACTTCTGAAATATCTTTTAATTGAGCCAATCGCTTTCCTATTTTTGCAACAGCATACTCTCGTTCTTTTTGTATTCTGGCTCTAATATCCCTCTCAGCACTAACCAATTGCCTGGTCAATACATCTGTGATTCTCTTAGCCTTTTCTTTTTCTCCTTCTCCAAGAATTTTTTCAACATAGCTCTGAATTTCATCTTTTTGCTCCAGAAGTCTTTGTTTATCAATTTTCTTTATCCCAAGTGCCTGCTGCATTGCATCAGCAGCTTCACCAATCTGTTTTCTAGCTTCTGTTTCAATCTCTTTTCTAGCAATAATTATAGGATCATTATATTTTTCCGCTTCATCTACTATTGTTTCCAATTCTTCATCTCTTCTGGTTTTTTTAGGAGTACCTGTAAGAACAATATGTCTTCTTGCTTCTATTTCTATGTCTTTTTTCTGTCCACCACCACCAGTCAAGACGAATAAATTATCAGGACGTTTGGTTATAAGAATGTGCCTACCATGCAGAGGAGACTCAGGGTTGCTAACGGTCAGCCAAATCGATGCTCCAATAGGAACCGCATCGGCGTTAAACTTTCCAGTTTTAGGATCCATAGGAGTAGAAATAACAGCTTTTTGTAAAATTGATTCCGATATGATAACATCATCTGAATTCAAAAATAATTGCAAATCTGGACAGCTGCAATCATGTTCGCATTCACATTCATTGTTGTCCAAATCTATACAATTACAATCTGAACCACACCCATCGCACACTGTCTCCTCTTCTGTGTTATTATCTATTTCTTCACTTTCTTCTTCCTCGTCGTCATTTGGATCTAACACTGTTTCCAAAATATTTTCCCGCTCCCCTGATCCTTCATCAAAAGAAATAGAATTGAATAAATCATCTAGCTCTTGCAAAGAAGATCGCCCTAGATTGGCATTGCCCTGAGTCTCTACCCCGGCATTTAATTCTTTTAACACATTCATAGTCATATTAAATAAACCCAGCTTTCCACGGAGAGAAAACTTCTGGCGATATATATGACCCTAATGCAACCCCGCGAGTATTTCCAAGAAATCTAGACACTGTGTCACCAATTTGATTACGAAAAGCCTTAAACTCCTTTTTAGTCTTGGGGAGCGGATATTTTTTCATTTCCCTTAATGCAATAGAAGTCCCGTGCAATGTTCTAAAATCTTTCGGTGAGAATCTTCCTCCTGTAATTCTTGCTAAATAGTCTCGTACTTCTTCATCAGTTTTCTTGAATATAGGGACATCGTCTTTTGTCTTGTTTTTAATAATTATATCTCTTAAAATTGGATCTTTAATAGTTTTATCAGCCTGTACTCCCTTTTTCCCCACAAAACTAAAATGAATGCTGTCTCCCTTTACTGCAACATGTTTTCCTAATAATGTAGTTACTCCATAGGCTTTCTTCTCAGCTTGTGTATCTCTGTCTTTCCCTATTCTAAAAGCGGTCTTGTCTATCAAATATAATATCTGGGCTTCTTGTTTGCTATTCATATCATGCATAATTCTCTCTTGAATTCTCGGATATGCCTTCATAAAATCTCTAATTCTTCTAAACTTCTCGACAGCCGCCTTCTCTGAATGTTTTTTGCTATACAAATATTGTATTCTTCCTTTAGAGTCTTTTCCAACAGCTTGTAATGGATTTTTAGGATCTTTTGCAATTCTTACATCTGTCCATGCAGGTGGAATAGCTATTTTTCGCTCCTTGCCATGTCTCTTTATTTCTTCCAATGTTTTTGGACGAATCCATCTAATGGCTTCAAAAGTTTTCCCTTCTATATGTACTGGAACCTTTTTCGGGACAAGACCAGCTTTGTCCTTTAAAATAGGCTTCTTGATTTCTTTAGGGACAGATGCGTCTACTTGCGGCACATAATGCTGCTCTGTAGAATACAAATCAACAATATAAATACCATTCTTGTCTTGAAAAATACGACTAACTCTAAATTTTTCCCCTGGTGGCATAATAATTTCATTTGAAGGTACATCCATTGGAGCCGTTTGTATTCCTTTGTAACCATTAAAATTACTAAATCGAATGAGCACCTTTATAGGTGCACTCTCTTGATAATATAATCGAGCAGCATCTTCATCTGTAGTAACTGACGTTAATTTATTCAATTTGATCCATTTACCAAATGAAAATCTCATCTTAAAGTCTTCTATATTATCAAATGTTGTTCCACGGTACAACTGAATTGGTTTGATACCATTATTCTGTGCCGCATTTAAAATTTTTTTGTATATGGAACGAAATTTTTCAATAGTTTTCTGGTCTAATATATCTCCTTGCTCGTCTGTATCACCAGGTTTTAATTTTTCTACTTCTTCCATATCATGACTATAATATGCCCAATCATCCCATTCGTCAGCAAAAACGCCGCCATAAGATACTACACCCTTTGAATCAACTTCAGCTTGGCCCCTTCCATCTGATCTAATTTTTACTTGTCCTACAACATTTTGTTTTCCATTTAATGGTTCTGGCCTCACCCATCTAATCGCTTGAAAAAGTTTTCCTTCTCTTTCTACATCAACTTTTTTAGGAACCAAACCTGGACGAGTCTTTTCAAGCCAGTTTTTTAAATCAGCTAGCAATGTCATTTTCGTTACCAAAGAAAAAATCATCTAATATTTCAAGATAACTTCTAAGATTATATTGACCATACTCTCCTGGATACACCCACTGAAAATCAAAATGTTCTACTGATAAAGAAATATCTTTATTTTTGTCTTTTAATTCAGCCGTATAAACAACTGTGGGACGTTTCTTCTCTCCATATTGGAATTCTTTAACACCCAACTCTTTTAAATTGTCTATTTCTGTGCCAATTTCTTCTTTTACTTCCCTTCTCGCACCTTCCTCCAGTGTTTCATCTTCTTGAATATGACCACCAGGAAGATCCCAATAGTCTGTATTAGCATCACGTAATATTAAAATTTTACCAGCTTTCATTATTATAACCTTTACCACCAAAACAGTATCTTGCTGCATTTTGGATAAATAATCTTGAGTATCAATAAATTTAATTAGTTTCTTTTCTCTAAGCCAATTAGCAAACGGTTTTAAATCAATCATCTTTTGTCCTATCAATATACACCACTTCTACTTCAGCACCCTCTTCTGGTGTATAAACAATAAATTCTCCCTCATTGGGATATTTTAAATATCCGAAAATAGAAGTAACAATGTCTCCAATTGGAACATCTCTTGCTATTACTACATTGCCAAATTCTTGGCTAACATGTGGAAATAAACTCCATGAAGAAGCCGGATAATCTATGATTGCTGTGCTGCCATATTCTATTTCTTTTAAATCTTTAAGATTTACTCCCCTATAAAGCCTAATAACGTCCTTGCCAATCAATTTCTTCAGAAAAGTTTGTTCCTTCTCCATAGATTGTTTCAAATAATCAATAAAATTCTCTTCGAATTCTTTCGGAGGAAAATATCCTTTTCTATTAACAAATGTGTCTTGAAATCTTTTATCATTTCCTTCCTTAATTTCAACAATAGAACGTTGAATATTTAAAGCAGCGAAACTATCTGTCTCTCCTTCCCAGGCTCGAAATGGAGTCTGAAGCCTTACTTCTTCTATTGTAATTTCAAATTTATCCAAAGCTAATTGCTCTTTCTTTTTCCTCATAAAATCCCAGGAATTTGGATATTCATCGACAATATTTCCAAAAGTCCGTCTTAATGCTTCCTGTCTCGATTTTGTTTCAAATACTCTCAGCTCTTTCTCGGTCATTTTTTTTGGCCAAGATTTCAATCTCTCAGTAGGCTTCGCTGGCTTTATACATCTAGTAGTGTGTCTCCCAATACGATCTATAAGTTTTTTTGGCTTTAATCCTGGCGGACAATCTATGGTATCATATTGATTATTCATCCAAGCTTGAAATAAATTTATATGCTTCTTTTCTCTTGGAAAGACTTTTCCTTCTCTATGCACAATTTCTCTAATTTTTTTAGGCTTTAAATCTGTCCGAGAAATAGGATTTTTCTCAATCCATTCTTTTAATGCCTCAATCTTCCGAGGCTTACTAATTATTGTCACTCCAGTATCTACTGGAGCTTCAAAATATCTTCCCCAATCTTGTTTCACGAGCATTTCATTTAAAATAGTCGCCACTTGAACAGTTGGAACTTTTATCTTGTCTCCAATAGAAATCTTACTATTGTTTATTTCTCCAGCATTTAATTCTGCTACATATGAACATGGAACCAGCATAGGCACCACAATGCTTCCAACAGTAACATTGTCTATCAGAGTCACAATAATACCTTCCTGATTCATGCAAACAAAGTCGAGGGGGAAATTCATACCTATTGTATGAAACATTCTTTGTTTAGAATCAGGAAAAACAAATAACATAGCATGATTTTTAGGAAGCTCTTTGAATCCTGCTAAACCATTAGAAAGTTTCTCAGGTGTATCAGAAATTAAAGCCGTATAAATGGAATTATTTAAAATTAGATCAGTTGTGCGATATGAATTAGCAGAAATAAATTGCTTATTCAGTGTCTGCATCTTCAGGCTCAAATATAGCATCTTCCCTAGGCTGATGCTTGGCCATAGTATCATGAGACATATCTACATTGTGTGGCGGATATCCACCATGAGCATGAAGATTTCTAAATGTCGCTTTTTCTATAGTAAGCAACTTTCCCCTATCAAATTTAGCTACATAGTCTATATCTTTGTGCACAAACCACACATCAGAAAAATCATCAGATACTTGTTTTATTATAGGAAAATCATATCCAGCAGCAATTATTTGAAAAGTTACCCCTTCTGCTTTTTTCATAAGTCCTAAATTATTGGGCATTTCTTGCTGCTGAGGCATCTGCGTTTCTTGCTCTCCTTCTCTTCCTGTTTGGGGCATTCCCCCAAATCCTCCTCCGCCAAACATATCTTGCCTTTTTGCTTCGCCAGATACCATAAAATCAATGTCCGCCACACCAGCTTTTTGTGATTTCACCTTAATATCGAATCCCATTTGAAACAGCATATTTGCAGCACTAATTTTTTGCTGAGCCATAGATATTCTTGTGGCTTCCGCCTTCTCCTCTGGCTGTGGAAGCTCCAAAAGCCAGTCTGTTATTCCAAATGCATCCAAAATATACGGAAAAACCTTTTGATGAAATAATCTTTGATCTCCTTCCACTACTCTTGACATTACTACAAGTTGCTGTGTCTGTGTGGAAAGGCCACCAAAAGCTTCTGGTGCACCCTGCCAAGCAGGAGTAACACCCCACATAGCAGCTATTCGTTCTCGTATTTCTTGTCTTACTGGGATATAGTCCATTTCCTGAAGAGTGTGATATAAACGAATCATATCTACTCTTCCTCGGTTTTGTCTTGCCGACACAGCCACTAACGGAATATAGTTTGGATCTAATTTTAATTTCGCCGCCATATCTGCTCTTTCTCTTCTAAGACTTTCTGGATCATCTGTAAACACCATCACCATAGAAGAAGGCATTTTACGTTCATAAAAATACCGATAAAGATTTTTGTCCATCCCCATGATAGTAAGTGCTTTTTCAAATATTGTTAAAACCGGAGACCATCCGTAAGTCTCAGTTGGAGAAAACTTGGATACATGTAAAACTTCACTATCTAACAAATACATTGTCAATCCACGATGATAATATTTATACATCGCGGGAACTAATCGGCGACTGCACACTTCACAAAATCCAGGAACCGACGCTGGTTGAACATCTCTATGTAAATAGCAAATAAAATGCTTATTCTTGGGAAGTCCTTTATCATCTAAATCGAATTCAACAAGAGCAGGGTGCAATCGTCTAATCTCTGTTATTCTAGAATGAACCGATGCATTAAGATCTGTGTCTCCTGCATATTCTTTTGCCAGATAGAGAAAACCATCATCTAAAACATTTATATCAAAATGTAAAGCTCTTAAAATTTCTTCTAGAGAGTTGTCCCAGATATTTGAATCAGTCAAAAAGCTATCTAAGTTCTTTTTCTGGCTTTCGTTTGGAGAAGTTAATTTTACGGATTGACAAACGGTGCATTTTTTCAGAATATCTTGATGCTCAGTAGCACATTCAGAGCATTTAACAGCAAATTTTGGTTTCCATGAAATACCCTTTCTAAAAACCTCAGAGGTAATATGATGTATTGGTGCCCTGATCTCCTCTACGGTAATTGCTATGGTATACAAATCCATAACCATCTGTTGGCGATATGCCATTTGATGGCGCAGCCAGGTATTAACAACAGTATCAAGACCAAGGGTAGGAGACTGATAAGTAGTAGAATTAGTTGAGGCTGATTTCATCACATCAATTTGAGACAAAAGTGAACCCAAACGATGCTCATAATCCTGAATGCGTGTTAATTCAGGTGCATATTCGCTTAATTTCAATCTCTAATTTTCCTCAATTGCTTTTACTCAACTTCGCTAACAGCACTCATGCCAGATAGTTTTAATAAAGTATCTATGACTTTGCTTTTGATATGAAAAGACTCAGATTTCGGAGCAGAAACTATTTTATTTAATTCTTGGTTTATAACAGATACTTCTAGAGCAGCATTCTCGGCCTTAGCCAGTTTCTCTTTGGCTTCCTCTAGCTGCTGTTTTATGGCTTCATATGCGGAAGCCTCTACATTAGCTTCTCCCATGGCAGTTTGAAGAATCCCAATTTTTGTCGCTTCTTTAACAAGTGCTAAAAAGGCCCCTTCTTTAACAAGAATAACCGCAGGAGAAGTATCTGGAATATCATCGTCTGGACCAAACTGTTGTACTTCTGGATTAAACATGTCTATAACTCGCCAAGTACCATTGGTGTCTCGATTGGCTTTATATTGATCTAATTGTGAAAATGCTCCACTAACCATAAAACACAATCCTCCCTATAGTATATTATATACTTCCTATCAATCACACTTACTAAGGCCACATTCCTGACACTGCCTACATCCTTCTATATATACAAAATCTCCTCCACAACTAGAGCACTTATATCCATTTGAGTATGGCTCTTTATTAACATCTATCTCCTTCATCATCTCCTTTTTAGCTTTCATTTCTGGTTTTAAAACATATTTGATAATAACTTTAGAAATCCCATCTACAGGAGATTTAACACTTTTTCCATCATCAAAAACTGGGCAACAAGTTATATTTTTTATTTGCTCAATTATTTCTTTGGTATCTATACCAGAACGTAATGCAAGAGAAACAAGCCTTGATATCGCTTCAAGATTAGCAGAGTCACATGCTCCTGCTTTTCCTAAATTAGTAAAAACTTCAATGGGTTTATTCTCTTCATCGAAGTTAATTGTAACATATGCACTTCCATGACCAGTTATAACTTTTTCTGTAATTCCTTTCATGGCTTTCGGCCTACTCCAAGAACTTGCTTTTTTATCTATTTTAGTTATTCCAGTTTCCAAAACTTGCATAGATTTAGAACCATCTCTATATGCAGTGACAGCTTTACAACCAAGTTTCCACGCTAATAGAAACGCCTTCTCTACATCTTCCATCGTGGCCGAGTTGGGCATATTAATCGTTTTGGAAATCCCATTTGTTACATTTTTCTGCCACATTGCTTGCATTTTGATATGATTTTCATAACTAATAATATTAGCTGTTTTATATAAAGAAATGTCTATGCCAGTTTCTCTAAGCATGTCAGCAGCCTTCAATGGTGTGTCTGCTATTCTTTCTAGTAAACTTTCGGCTTTCTCTGCTCCGAGATCTTTTTCCAGTCTCTCCCTAATGGAAATTGGGCAGTCAAGAAATTTAGTATTTTTCCCTTCTTGGTCCTCCCAAAGAATGTTTGACCACCATGCTAAAGCAAAGTGTGGCTCTAGTCCACTGGAACAGCCAGCTAGTCTGCTAATTGTTCCTGTTGGAGCAATAGTAATTACACTCGAATGTCTAACTGGAAATGTAACCCAATCTTTTACTCTCGATTTCTCATACTCAGGAAAAACTCCTCTCTCCTCTGCCAATTTGCCAGAAGCAATCCATGCCTTATCTTTTAAAAATTTTCCCAATCTCTCTGCTAAATCAAAGGATTTTTTTGAATCATATGGAATTTCCAATTTTACCAACAAATCAGCTAAACCCATGATCCCAAGACCAATTCTTCTCGTTTTTAAATTAACATCCCGAAGTTTTTGAAGTGGAAATTTATTAACCTCGATAACATTATCCAAAAATCTAACCGCCGTATGAATAGATTCCCCTAGAGAATTCCAATCTATTGTCCTGTCTACAACATATTTACTAATATCAATCGAGCCAAGACAACAATTGCCATTGTTCTCCAAAAACTCTTCCGAGCAGTTAGCAGAAAGAATACCTTCCTTATCATTTAACCATACATAGTAATTATGAGTGTCATCAACCGTTCCATTATACACATCTATTAATGGACCCTCTTGAATATCTACAACAATATTATTAACATTTGTATTGATGGAGGCTAAACCAGAACCAATTTTTAAATCTTTTGCCTCGATTTTCTCTCCATTTTTTAAATATAGATTATGATTCGGAGTTAAAATAATTTCAGATCTAATCCTATTTTCTTTCGATTCAATAAATATTTTCAATGTCTTTCTTTCCAATCCAGTTTGTCTAATATTTCGCATCATACGAAAAACCATTTTATTATTTTCATCCTTAGACAGCACAGACACTTCCTGTCCAACTAAATCTCTAATAATTTGCGGCCCAAAAATAGTCCAAATCTTGGTATCCCCGGACCAGCATGGATTACTAGTGACAATTTCCCCCAACTGTGGATTCGGAGTTGTTTCAGAAACTCTATCCATAAATACAACCCCAGGGTCGCCAGTTTTCCATGCAGACTCACAAATATCTCCCCACAGTTTTCTAGCCTTTATTTTTCCATCTTTCTGATTATTTCTAGGATTAATAAAATACCAATCTTTGTCCTCTTCAACAGCTTTCATGAAATCATCAGTAATTTGTACACTAATATTGAAATTACTTAATTTATCATCATTATCTTTGCAATGAATAAAGTCTAAAATATTCGGGTGCGAGCACGGCATTTGAGCCATGTGAGCTCCAAGACGAAATGCCCCTTGTGTAATATGATTAGCATTATTTGATAACATATCCATGACTGCTAGTGGCCCAAGTGCCTTACCATGGGTAGAAGATATTTTATCTCCCTTGGGTCTTAAAACTCCTAGTCCTATGCCAACACCACCGCCCCACTTTTCAATCATGGCCCAATCATATACAGTCTGCATAATTGATTCCATAGTGTCCGTTTCAGGCGAGGAAACAAAACATGCAGACAGACATCCTTTGTCTGTCCCAGCATTTACCAAAGTAGGAGAATTGGGAAGAAATTTTAAAGACCACATTAAATCGAAAAATTTATTTTCCCATTCTTGTTTAACTTCCTCTTTTTCTGCTTGTGCAATTGCTTTAGCCACCCGCCTAAAAAGCTCTTCAGGTGTTTCCATAATTTTTCCATGCTCATTGCGTCTCAAATATCTCTTCTCTAAAATAGAAATTGCTTGTGGAGACAAAATAGAATTGTTTTTTACTTCAACACTAGACATTAAAAAATTAGCCTCCCCGATATTTACAGATCAAACACAATTTATTTTCAGCTATCCATCCGCCAGAATCCTTACAATTTGGACAAATACCTGGAATTGTTTCCACTACATTAGAAAACGTTACCTTTTCTAATTTGACTTCCCTTTGGAATGTTTGTCCAGTTTCAAATATCTCTGAAATATTGCCTAGCTCATGAGTTCCTCTACTTTCCATTTCATAAAAAGCTAACGCAGCCAGGGCATTACTCCAGAAAGCATCACCATGACCCATCGGAGTCTCTGGAGCTTTTAAGTTTATATCCACGCTACAAATCTGTGACTTCTGTCTTTCATCTGGAATAAAATGTATTTTTCTGCCCGTGATGAACTCTTCTAAAACACGAGCCATTCTTGTTTTATCCTTCATTGTAAACACCATCGGTTTCCATACATCGTTTACATGTCTGTCTTCAAGCTCCCTACTTGTATTGTCAAAATAACCACGATCCAATTTCCAATTCTCCGCTACATTATTAAGAAGCTCTTCTTGTTTATCATAATTCCAACCATCTAGAAAAATATCACATATTTGGTATAAGATATTTTCTCTGACAGCATATACTGCTAAATGAGAGGGATGCCGTTTCTTCCCAACGTCAAAACCAGCCACAATATAATCTTTCTGAAGTTCTGGGTAAGTTTGATCTGGATGTAATTGCCTTAAAGAAGCATCTTCACATTTTGTAACATCATCTTCATAAAAATATGCTTGTGTGCTTAAAAATGGTTGGAGCATCATTTCTGAAGCAAATGAAACAGGATGAGCTTTTTTATCCTGTAATAGTCGCTCTTCAGAAAATTTCTCCGGAAAAAGAACTCTATGCTCTAGTGTAGGATTCAATGCGGGTAGTGCCCTGTATTTGAATCTCTCGTCTGTTTTTAATTTAGCATACAAATCCTCTGGAAGCATAGGAGTACCCATTACAATTATAGGGGCATTTTCATTAGGAATATGCCAAACCTCAGAAAAAAATAACTGTTCAACTTTTCTAATAACAGTGTAGTTTAAAGGATTCTCTGGATCTCTTAATGGATCGTCTACAATCACACCAAGATTTGTATGAGTACCTCTTTTGAATGTTTTGAATCCACCATTTAAAATCCGAAAAAGCCCATTGGGGATTTTATATTTAATCATAGAATCAGAGGTTGGTACTAAATCTATCATAACTTTTGATAATTCAGAATTATTTCTAATAGCTTTTTTCATCTCAGATGTATGATATGCCGACATGTCCTCGGAATATGATAAATACAAGAGAGAGGAATCTCCTCCCGTTTTCAATCCTAGCCAGGCACTTAAAGCATATCCCAAAACAGTTGATTTCAAATGTCCTCGTGGCAAAACTCCACAATAATATAATCCTGTGGCTAGAGCCTCCTCTATATCCTCACATATTGTTTGAATATGCCATGCTTTAAAATATTCTGGATGCTGATAACTATATGCCCATATATTGCTTGTAAAATGGAAAAAAGAGCCTACATCAAAAGATGTTCTAGCAGACAATAAACCGTCGCTAATAAATTTTATACCATCTTGGTATGTTAATACTCTTTCGTTTCCCATATCTTAAGCAATCCACCGCATTTATGTTTTAAATTTCCATTTTCTCTTAACACGATTGAACTTTCAAAACGCTTTTCAACTCCTAACCAGATAATAGTGAATAAATCAATGCATAACTTGCATTGAACAACCAATTCTAAATCTTTTGGTTTAACTCTTGGCTTCAGTAATAAGTTGTTGGAATCGTATTCCAATTCGTCTTACCGCATCAGAATCTTTTACTTCTTCAAGAATAATCTGAACAATTTTTTGTAAAAAGTCAACTTGGAAAATTCCGGCTGAAATCTTTCTCTCTCCTTGAATTCCAATATCAAGTGCCCTTACGGCATCTAATGGTCTATCGAAACTAAGAGCCTGAAGCTCTTCATTTGCCTTCTCTCGCACATCACGATAAATTTTTGCTTGCTCCTCTGAGATTTGTACAAAATCATTCTTTTTCTTGCTTACGATTTCTGAAATAGCCAATATTTTAGTTTGCTCCTTTAATTTAGACCATTTACCTATTTTTGACCAGCTAGAAATATTAGCGGGCTTACAGGGACGATCATATTCGGCAGCTAAAATATTTGCTATGACCTTAAGGGAGTCTCCCCCTAAATATAATTTTAGAGCTTTCTCTCTGGCTTCCATAGGAAATGGATCTCCCCGTGTCATAATTTAACTTTCATTCCTATTATTTTTTGTGCCACATTCATGGCAAAACTTCATGGTTTTTAACATAAGGCTGCCACACTCACACTCTAATTTACTTCCGTCCTTAAGATAACAACTCCTACATTGTCCGCCGCCATGAACTATTGTCATAATTGGATCTCCATCGGCATATGGAGTATCATCTCCAACTTTTGTGAAAGCATATCCACATGTGCAACAATTATCGAAACTCATCGTTCTTCTCCTGGCAATCTCTTTCTTCCCAAATATTCAATTACTTCTTTTTCCAATTTTGCCTCCTCGATACTTATAATTTTATCTAGTTGTAACTTAGCCACATCGCGTGCAGTGTTTACATTAAACAAATTCTTCGGTCCAAAACGTTTATCCGACCAAGCAATAATTTCTTCATCAGTCAATAATAATTTATCTCCTTCTAATTCTAACATTATATCCATTTCTGCTCTTTCTGGTCGTCTGCAAAATTCCTATATTCTTCTGGATCTACATTCTGAGACTCGATACTTCCTCCATATACTGTCCCGTCTGGTTTTAATAGTCTAGAAAAATCCATATGGCCACTGATTCCCTTATCACTCCTTGTACTGCAAGAAGAAACATGGAATCTACTTAATTTGGTAAGAAAATCTTTGGGAAGGACATGAATTTCCTTTCGCCCACAAATTCCTTTAGCATAGTCCGCCGGAAAAGGAGTATGATCTTTATTGTGTTTTACATATTTTTTTTCTTTAGGAATTAAAATATTCCACATACATTTTGTGTCATCACAAAAAACTACAATAGCATACTGTCTAAAAGTTAATTCGCATGTCTCTACGTCAGCATGTACACACTCCTCAGTGTCTGTTATCCAACATTTATGCTTTTTTTCTAAGGTCATTACATTCCTCCTCGCACCATTCTTTATATTTCTCATCTAGTAATTGATAAAAATTTTCAAGAGGGCTACTATTATTCAAAAATTGGTCAGCAAGAACATCCTTTAATAACTCAGATTCATGCTTTGCTAATTTCTCTACTAAATTTTTATTGATCCTTCCTTGAACGGCTATAATCTTGAATCCCCTTTGGTGCAAAGCGCGCTCCTCATTTGAGAAACGGACATCGTCTACGAAAATATTATAGTATCCAGGCAATGCATCTATTTTTCTTACCAAATAATTCACCCAGGTATCGGGATCTATACTTCTACCAACTTCTGTCCCGAATTTTTGAAGCAATTCTCTAACATGCATATCATTTTTATCATATGCATCAACTTGGTATAAATCAGCCACAATTTCCTTTACTTTTCCGGCAAAAGCTAAAACAATACTAGATTGTTTCTTTTTCGCCAAATAATCAGCAGCAGTTGTTTTTCCGGAGCCAGATTTTCCAGTAAAGCCTAACTTTAATCCTCCCATAAATTATTTATCTCCTTAATAAAGTCTCTGGAATCTTTATCGGCCTTATATATCCGACGCACATCTAATTTATTAAGCTCCAGAGAAAGAAAATCATTCCTCCAGTCAAGTGCTTTAAAAGCAAAGAAATTGTCTAGATACATACACATAAAACTTTCCATGGTTTTTCCATACCAAGATCGGGAGAAATGCCAATGCAATCTATCTCTTTCGCAGGAGAAGAGATCGGCACACAATACTGGAAAAGGTGGCATTGGAACAAATCTAAAGATTTTATGAACAATAAAGCTAGTTATTGAATCTAATATATCCCAAAAAATATTTTCAGTTCCAATACTAATTGCCCATCCCTTATTACTGTGGGTTAGAGTCCAGTGTCTTCGCACAAACGGATTATTCATATAATCTAAAGCCTATCCTTAAACTTATCTAGTCCCCATAATGCTATGCATGCTGCATCTGCAAAATCTTGTTCCTTGAACACCTTTCCCCATTTAGTCTCCGCAAACTGCAATATTTTCTCTTTAGAGGCATTACCATCTCCAAGAATTTGTTTTTTCCAGAATTTATTATCTATACAAAAAGGCGCTATATTATTATACCTTAATACCCACTTGATTCCGCCAACCATTTGGGCTAAACCAATAGTTGCTTTAGCATTCTGCACATATATTGGAGTTTCTATAACACAAATATACTTTTTATCTTTCCATTTTCCAATATCTTCCCACAACAGACCCATAATATTATAGTATCTAATATCAAAATCCTTTGATTTATCATCTATCCATTTTTTAAACCATTTAATTTTCCCTTGCTGGTCTAGAGCAACAGAATGCACCATTTTCGAAGAGCTATCAAATCCTATATACAGCATAGACATTTATTCTCTTGTAGTCATCCTTAATCCCGCAACTCTACTTGTGGCCTCATACAATGCTTTGTATGCGTCTCTGATTCCTCTAAGCCTAATATGCAATGCTTCTGCTTCAATCAATTCTTGTTTCACTCTCTTTAACTGAGGATTTGCTATCATACTTTCTGCTCTAAGAATTTCTTTAAGCGGGCGTTTTTCTTGTTCGCGGCTTAGATTCGCCATAGCTTTAGCTATGCCCTCTTCGAATCCCGATTCTAGCACAGATTTTTTTGATTCAATGTAAGCCAATTGAATTTCAGCATATGCTTTCCAGGCACCAAAAAGTGCTAAATATTGCCCTAGTTTCTCATTGTCTAGATCATTCAAGGTCGGAATATGAACATTTTCCCTTGAAAATTCTTTTGGAATATCTAACAAAGGTATATCAATTTCTTGCAATTCTTTTTCCACTCTTTGCAAAGCAGATTCTACTGTCCATCCCTTTATGGCTGCAATAATAGGCGTATCTAAGATAATATTACCAAACTCATCAACCGTTCCCTTAGAGCGCAAAAATTCTATAACATCGTTGTCCTCAATATCATAAATCCATTCTAATCCAGTATTTTTATCTACTAGCAACACCTGATTTGGATGGAGCTTAAATGTTAATGCCATGTCGCATCTTATTTATTCGCAACATTCAAACACTCACAATATTTACTATGATTTTCTTGTAAAGTATCAGGGAGTTTCTTCATATTCATAATTCTAAAACATCTTTCAACTATTGCAGCCCATTTTTCATCACTTCTTAAAATATTAAATAACTTTATTTGCTGATCATCTTTGCACTCGTATAAAACTCCCCCCTCTGCTATTCCTAAAAGATTCAAATATATTTGTAACTGGGTCGAATGATCGTCTCTTGCTGCCGCTAATTCTTTAAAACCCGCCTTATTTATTGTTTTTAGTTCTATTACATAATTAGCGTTCTTTTCTTTGTGCCATATTATAAAATCAGCCCTTCCAGAAATTAACGGGTTTGTAAGTTTCGCCGGAGCCTCTGTTTGTCTTAAAATTCTCATATTTTCAAAATATCTTTGATATCGATCCTGAGTTACATTTCCGTGGTCAAAAATTCTTTTCAATTGGGCAGATATATCTTGCAATGGAAGGAGACCGTTATAATGCAAATACAAATATCTATCACATGCATTTGATAATACAGAAGGATGGAAAACTGCTTTAGATGTTCGTGCAGTATTGTTTGCAACCAAATATACATCTAATTGCTTTGTTAGCCATTGTTCTTCATTACTGGTATTTAATAGTTTTAATATTCCACTCAATTTATATTATCCATTATTCACTTCCTCTGAATTAAACATCTCTTTCAAACGGTCCATTATTTTTTGCTTTGTAAAATCTCTAAGATGAAAAATCTCTTTGGCGCCCAATTGCTTTAGTCGTACGTCTCTTTTTGCATCTCCTTTCTTCAAATGGCCATATATTCCATCCGCTTCAATTACAATATTTATTTCAGGAATATAAAAATCTACTGTATAATTATCAAAATTTACCTGCTCCTCAAATCTAATTCCTAACTCTCTTAAACATTGTCTAACAGTTTTTTCTTGAGGAGTATTATCTTTGGGCAGCATTCACAGAGTCCTAAATCTTTGGATTGCCCATAACAGAATTATACTTTAACACCTCCAATAATCCTCTATGTCCTCTATTTGACCCTCTCCTGTTATTTCTTTGCCACACTGTCCACAAATAACTTTAGGTAATTTAACATAGGTTGATCCATACTCTGAATCATCCTCAACAAGCTGTCCACCACATCTCCTGTGGAACAAATTATAGAATAGAGGTTTCATTATACTCAGACATTTTTTATCCTTTCTATTTCCTCTGGGTGCTCTCTAAAATATTGCCTAAGTCCATTCATTCCAAGAACTTTTTCTTCATTCCAAGTTAACTTATACCATGCTCTGGTGTGATGAATTAAATCTTTACTTATCGCTTCTCTAATAAATGTTTCTACTTCATCAATTCCTCCGGCAAGGCGAAATGGAACCACACAAGATTGATAAATTTCGCCACCAACCTTCCCCTTTTTAGATCTAACTTCCATATCAAATCCGACTTTTTTACCATCTTCTTCAATCCAACCTTCTCTTCTGGTCTCTAAAGTAAGGTGTGCAAAAAATGATTGAGCCATGCCTCCTGGCACATTATCGGCTGCAGAGGGACCAATAGAAGACCTGAGCTGGTTAATAGCAATAAACGCCGATCCCTCTTTTAAATATGGAAAAATTCTAGGCAAGGAAGAATTAACAAACCTTGCTTGCCAAGCCATGGGATTAAAAGAAAAGCCCTCTTCATGCAATTGTGTTGGAACAAGACCTGCTATGCTATCTAATACTACAACATCTACAGAGGAACTCAGCATAACCTTTATAATATCAAAGGCCTCTTCTCCCGTAGCTGGCTGAGACACCATTACATTGTCAGTTTTTATTCCACATTTTTCCATCCAATCAGGGTCCCAAGACAATTCTGTATCAATCCAGGCAGCTTTACCTCCTGCTCTTATAGCATTGGCAACTACTTGGGAAGCAAGATATGATTTACCAGTATTTGTCATGCCTCGCAATAACGTCATGCGCTTTCTAGGAACTCCACCCCCAGTAAGTTTATCCAATATTGGAATACCAAATGAAATTCTAGCATAATGCAAAGAAGGATCTGATCCTTTTTTAACCGAACCAGACTCTAATAAAGAAGTTATTCCGAGTTCTTGTTTTTTAGCCATTGTTTTTATCTACTATTTCTTCAATTTCAGCATCAATTTGCTCTACTATTAGTTTAAAAATTTCCTTAGAAGATTTTTGCGCTTCTTCTAACTGAAGTTTTAGTGGTATGTCAGTATTTATCTCGCTTACCTCTCCGCCCACCCGCATAAACTGTTCTGAGTTTCCTATATTAACTGTTCGAGAAAGAAATAATCCAACTTTAGCCATTTCTTATATCCTGAATTTTATTTTGAAGCTCTAAATCTAAGAATTCCCACATTTCAACCAAAGTTTTTTTGACCCTAATCATTTGTTCTTGCAAGGGTTTTTCTGTATCTACTTCAGTTACATCAATTCCTACTTTAGCATATTGTTTACTATTAGCTGGCCCTATTTTAAAGGTAAACGACAAATTATGTCCTACTTTAGCCATCTTTCTTGCTCCTTTCTTTTTCTTGAATGACTTTCCACGTATCGCATAATTTTTCTATAAGCTCCACATAACAATCTGTGCAGGGAATAATTTTTTCCTGTACAGAACTAGAAAAACCAAACTTTTGTTTTATCACCACAGCATCAAGATAGCCGTAAAAATCCGAGTTTTCCCTTTTAATATATCTAAGGCTACTAAATCTAGCAAGATAAAAATTAGTAATATCAAATTGTTTGCCACACAGAGAACAGACATCCAACATATCCTTTTCCTCTCTTTTCTATATTATATATGTAACAATGACTCCATTACCATACGAACAAATCACTTTTGACACCATTCTTTCAAACAATAGAATTTGACATGGCTCACACGGAAAATCAGATAAATTTTGTGTCATAGATGAATCTGGATAATAATTCCCTCTTGTTTGTTCATTATGAGCCTCAAAATACTCATATAAAGTTGTATTCTTATAGTCTACATTATACTTATCTGCATAATAAATTGTGTTGGCTTCTCCATGAATTGTCCTCTTGCAATGTTTTCCGTTAGTTTCTCTGACATTACACCCAACTTCTAAACAGTTTGACTCTCCAGCCGGAGCACCATTATATCCGGTGGCTAAAATTCTCTTGGTATTATTATCTACAAGAACGCATCCAGAGGATGCCCTAGGACACGAGGCTCTTAAACTTACGGCTTTAGCTATTTCTAGAAAATATCTATCCCAAGAAAGTCTCATTTTAATTTCCTTTGGTGATTTATATTTTGTAATACAATAAAATAGCTGTGACATGTCTTTAACTTGTGTATTTTGCCTGGTGTGCGGAAATTACGCAAACCTAGATTAATTCTGATAACAACATCTTTGTATGTACCTATTTTCAAGCCAAGAATCCATGGTAACATTGCGTCATATGGACAACCATCAGAGCATTTAACAATGATAATGCCCTTATTTTTTGTTACCCTGCTGCATTCCATCAGACCTTTCAAATACAAATCTCTTACCATTACATCTTCTTTTCTGATAAACCAATCGTTTTGCTGTGGTTTTCCTCCGCCACTATAATATGGAGGATCAAAAACGACAGCATCAAAAACCCTATTCTGGAAAGGCAGGGCACAAAAATCTCCTTTAATTTGAGCGGGAAGATATTTATCTAATGTCACCAAATTTAATTGGTGTTCAAATTTCCAAAACATGCCCTTTCCATAAGTACAATCTAATACTAAACTGCCCGATGGCACATACACATCACAAATTTGCTTTACAGCGTCATGATTGGTGCTAGCAACTGTAAAAGTCATATTCTAAAATACCTTCATTTCTTTTACTCTCACCATTCGCCACCCACCAATCTTAACTCCATTAATAACAACCAATTTACCATTATTAAATGCATCCCATACTGTTTGGCCTATTTTGTCAAATAAATA
>ERZ1292637.249-Hain-H14-01um-R3-249-length-37728-cov-5_pt1 | contig 34934 bp, 50 predicted proteins | sample MGYA00564405_ERZ1292637 | MGnify/ENA primary metagenome ERZ1292637 (study PRJEB36523, sample SAMEA6512645) | groundwater metagenome | collected 2019-01-09 | study: AquaDiva: Metagenomics assemblies of 32 groundwater samples | reverse complement strand
AGCACGTACCAGTCTGAGCAGACGACCCCGAATCGGGACCATATTTCGCGGGCCAAGCTCAGGCGTTCATCGTCCGGCAAGCGTGAGAGTTCAGGCCCGCTGCCGTTGTCGGTGATGACGAGATCAGCGCGCGCCTGCATCGCCCGCTTGCGCTGCTCCTTCTCGACAATCGACCGGACGATCTTTTCGATCTCTATCTCTGGCAGCGGGGGAGCCTTGGGGTTCTTGCGGTTCACCCAATCGACGATTGGTGCGACGGCGGCGTAGGTAGGGCTATTGGCCGCCAAACTGCCGGCCAGGCGCGTCAGAGTATCGTTCCGAGCGCCCTCTGGTATCCCTGATCTCACCAGTGCCTCCGCGTCGATCGGGCCGCGCCGGAGATCGCTGCTCGGCTGCCCCGTCGCCGTGAGCTCCTCGACAACCGTAGGCAGCGGCGCTGGCGTTACCTCATCTGGGCTGTAGCCGATCTCCCACTCGTAGCAGCGCCCGCTCGTATGGGACGATGGCGGCGCAATCACGACGCCTCCGTCGGCGCGGCGGTCGAGCCCGTCGACGGCATTGGCGAACGAGCCGACTGTATGCCCGGGGTGTTGGTAGTAAAGGTGCTGTCCGCCACCGCCGGTTAGCGCCGTCACGGTCGGGGGCAGGGCGCCGAGGTCGCGTAGCGCCTCGTCGCCGCCGTGCCGGGGGTCGACGTCGAGGACGACGAGGCCACTGATCTCACCGGTGATGACGGCGATGTTCGCTTGCGGCCAGCGCCGCCACCATGTGCGCAGCTCGTCGGCGGTCGCTCGCCGGCGCTGATAAGCGGTCCAGGCGACGCGCGGGTGCTTGCCCGGCGAGTCGCAGTCCGGCTTGCCGCAGGAGCAGCCGTCGCCGGTCGGGTGATGGGCTGGGACCACGGACCAGCCGCGGCCCAGGTAGCTCAGCGCGGCGGTGAGGACGGCGCTGTCGGTCATGGGCGATCCTACAAGGTCGGCGGCGGGAGAATACCCCCGCCGCACAGTAGCGCCTCCGGCGCTAGATCGTCAATACCTCGGCATTCACTCCGTGAAGCGCTCCTGGGTGCTGCCCAGCTCGAGGCGGACCGGCTGATCCTGAATGAACCGCGCCAGCCGCGTCACGTCTACGCTGTCGGCATTGAACTCTAGCAGGATGCGCCCGATCTTCTGGACGACCTCGATAACCTCCGGTTTGCCAGCTTCATTGAGGACGCGGGCCGTCGCCTTCTTGCTCTTGACCTGCAGGCTGACTACCTCGCCGTAAAATTCCACGGGCATTTTGGCTAGACCTCCTCGCTCATGGGCGTGATTGGCGCCGCCGTCAGGTACGGCAGCATCCGCTCGCGGAAGGCGGCGATACCAGCCGCCGCAGTTGCGTCAAGCGGCGCTACGCTCCGAAACGCCGCCTTACTATAGGTAATCCCGCCCTGGCTCCTGTCCTGGACTAGACTGATCGCCGAGACAACGCCGTAATAGCGTCGCCCCATGCCGGCTAGACCGAGCGTGTAGTGTTGCGACGCCTTGTACGATGAGGGCGGTAGTGGCAGCAGGATCGGCAGTTGCGACTCCGGTAGGAGCACGAACAGCCGTGTGATCTGCCGGCAGGCCTTCGAATTGTCCTTGCCGGATCCCCACTCGTTAAGCGGGCATGTCGAGCATTCCCCCCCTGGGTCGCCGTGGCCGGTCAAGTTATCGAGGGAGGCGCAGTCCGGCGGGTTGCCCTCGCCGGAGAACACCTCACGCCAGTAGGCGCGCACCGGCTGGCGGTGAAGGATGACGCACTGGATTTCTTTCGTCGGCTCGCCATCCGGGAGCGTCCACGCCAGTCCGCCGCCGGCGGGAATCTTAATGGTCGGGAATGCCGAGAGTGAGAGCTGCTCGCCCGGCGCCAGCGCCTCCGCGAGCACTTGCGCTACGTCGCCTCCGTGCTCGACGACGGCGAACTGTTGCCCTTCGTAAACGGTCAATGCTTTTTGCTTCGATGGCATTTGCGTCTCTCCTCCTGGAGTACGAACTTTTACAGATGGACGTCGACGTACTTATGATTCGGGTACTGCGAGAAAGGTCCATCATGCGCGAAGTGGAAAGGTTGATCGGCGAAACCCACGATGATCTCCACCTTACATTCAGGGCACGCATAGAGATCAGCGTCGATTTGGTAGTACGGACCATGCGCCGCATACGCATTCACGGTGATTCCGTTCTGCTCTGGCCGAAGTGCTCGGCCACATTTTGCACAGATAGCCCTTGGTATGAACGTCATCTTCGTCCTTTGCCTTCCGATTTCCGCACGCGGACGGACCACTTTTTCTCAGCCTTGATCGAACCGAGAAACGCGATCGGCAGATGCTCGTCGATTTGCTCCGGGTAGTCCCCCCTTTCGTCGCGCACGTGCTCTCGGACCCACGCCGAGAGCGTCTGGCTGTTGAAGCGCCGGCCCACGAACTCGCTGAGGCCGGACTGTTCCAGCGCGTCGCAGGCGCGCTCATAGTCGCCGTCGACCGGCGACGCCCACAGCTGCGCCTGGACGTAGACGGTGTGGCCGTTGAGATTGATGTGGCGGATCCCGTCATCGGCGAACTGCTCAATCAGGATAGGCTCCAGCTCATCGAGAGCGCGGCGCACCTCGTCGAGCTCGGCGGCGAGCATTGCCTTGCGCTCACTGAGCGCGATGAAGGTTGTCACTTTATCGATGTTCACGATTGCGTCTCCAGTTCGAATAGCCCCATCCGGAGGACTCGATCGCGGATGCCGGCGCGGCGCTGCTCGGCAGGAACGGCAAGCGTCGCCGTGCCGCCGTAGGCCTGAATGATGAGCGCGTGCCTGGCTGCGATCTCCATGATCTGTGCCCAGGCGGTCTCGGCATCAGAGTCAGAGGCGCAGCACCGCCCTTAGGTTCGTACGCCATCATGCCCCCACGGCCCCGGGGCATATATACGCTCGGTCATGGTTCATTGTCGTCCTCTTCCGCTGCCAGCGCCTGCTCGTTTTCGTGCTCCATATCCTCGTAGCAGAGAGGACAGAGCCCATCGGTGAGGCTACCCAGCTCTCCGCACTCGTCGCAGATATCTGTCTCCTCTGTGTTCAAGCTTCCCTCCTTCGGCTGTCTCGCGCCATCCGGTATCCCAGGAGCACGGGCGCCGCTCTATCCAGAGCACCCGAGTCCCGGAGATCTGTGACAATCGCGTATATCGTGCAGTCGAACGCATACCTGCCGTACGCGTCGAGGTGGTCATACCAGCGCTGGCAGAGCGCCAGGACGTGGTACAGCCGCCGCATCAGCTCCGCCGCTGCCGGGTCATCCGGGGCGGCGGCCCGGCCCGCTGCCGCCCAGCTCACGAGGCCAGGTGGCGGTCGAACTGACGCGCCGCCTGTGCGAGGCTAATGGAGCGCATCCCGGACGATTCGCCGGTTGGCTCCTGCCCCAGGTCGGGGGCTGTTTTCGCCGGCCGCCGCCAGGATTGCCGTAGCGCCAGCGCCGAGCGCAACTCGCGCTCGCTCAGCTGATTGAGGGCCGCCACATGTTTGAGCGTCCGGCAGTGGATCATGTAGGACCAGGGCCACGCCCGGCTAGGAGTACGGACGACATTGCAGCAATCCTGTCGCTCCGCCTCGCTGGGATACCAGCGTCCTCCCCCGTCTGTTTTGCCGTCCGGGTGTTCTAGCCGGGCCTGCCGGCGTTCGTACTGTCCGATTGCCTGCTCGATGCTCGCCATTGCTATTTTCCTTTCGCTTCGGTTCCTGCCGATACTAGAGAATACGCCTACTGGCGGAATCTGTCAACACCTTGACACACCTATTTTTCTATGATATTTTGGCGGCGGGAGGTGAGCGATGGTCGTGGAACCGCTGATCGACAAAGGGGAAGTCGCCCGGCGCCTGGGAGTCAGTCAGCGCGCCGTCGAGCGTTACATCGACGATGCCGGGCTGCCGGTGATCCGCGTGACCGCGCGCACGTTCCGGTTCGACTGGAGCGCCGTGCAGGCATGGCTGGCGGCGCGGACCGAGCAGTTGGAACCATAATGCCAGCCGAATTCCGCGTCGTGGGGCCACCTGGAACTGGGAAGACGACATTTCTAGCCCATCAGGTCGAGCAGTGGGCGACGCAGCACCCGCCGGAACGGATGGTCCTCACCTCGTACACCCGCGCTGCCGCCGCCGTGCTCGCCGGCCGGGTCGGCGTTCCTCGCGAGAATATCGCCACCCTGCACGCGCTGTGTTATCGCGCCATCGGGCGCCCGCCGATCGCCGAGACGGGCGCGCTGGCGGCACAGTGGGACGCGCGGCCCGACCTGCCGCCATCATGGAAGCTGGGTGCCAGCCTATCGGACCTGGAGGAGGGCAACATCGCTGACACCGACGCTGGAGCGATGCTCGCCGACTACAACCTCTGGCGCGCCCAGCTCCGCACCGACCCGATGCTCGGTGAGCGCGTCCGCTATTTCGCCGAGGCGTGGGAGGCATACAAGGCCGACACCGGCTCGATCGACTTCGCCGATATGCTCGACCGCGGCTATGAGGACCTGCCGGAGTGCCCCGGGCTCCCGGAGGTACTAGTCGTGGACGAGGCGCAGGACCTGACGCCCGCCCAGTGGCGGCTCATCCGGCAATGGGGGGCTTCACGCGATCTGGCGCGTTACGTCGTGGCCGGCGATCCGGCCCAGGCGATCTACGGCTTCGCTGGCGCACGCCCCGACGTGTTTATGACCCCCGTCGAGCCAGGCCACGAGCGGCTGCTGATGCAGTCTTGGCGCCTTCCGCCCGCTATCCACGAGTACGCAGAGGCGTACCTAGCGCAGCACTCGCCGCCGATGACCGATAACCGCACCTTCCGCCCGCGCGAGGGCGAGCCAGGCGAGGTGCGCCGGATCGGGGCGACATGGCGGACCCCCGATGCCATGCTCCATGACGTCGACGGGCAGCTCCGCGCTGGCCGGACCGTGATGGTCCTCGCTGCCTGCAGCTACATGCTCCGCCCCTTGCTGGCACTGCTGCGCGAGCAGGGCATCCCCTTCCACAATCCATACCGGCGCCAGGCCGGGGCGTGGAACCCGTTGCGGCCCGCCCGCGACGGTCAAGTATCGACCGTCGATCGCCTGCTCGCCTATCTCCGCCCCGATTGGCGAACGTGGGATGCGGAGGCTCGCAACTGGTCGGTGCGCGAGGCGCTGCAATGGCTGGATATGCTCAGGGCGAGCGAGTTTGAGGGCACTAAGACGGCGGCGCTCGCCGGTGGTCTGCCGCAGGGTCGCGAAGTGCTGCCCGCCGATCTGATCGGCTTGCTCAACGATGAGGCACTCGATGCACTGACGGCGGAGTCCGCGCCAGCTGAGTTGGGGCGCCGCGCCCTCCAGCGCTACGAGCGGCCGTTAGAGTTCGCGGCGGCGATCTACGCCCGCCGCCCGGCGGCGCTGCGCGAGACGCCGCGGCTGACAATCGGGACGATCCACTCTGTTAAAGGTGGTGAGAGCGACGTCATATATCTGTTCCCGGACATCTCGCTGGCCGGCCTGATCGAGTCGCGATCGGCAGATGGGCAGGACGCGATGATCCGGCAGTTTTACGTCGGGATGACGCGCGCGCGGCAATCGCTGGTGCTCTGCGCGCCGCAGCAGCCAGGGATGGTAGGGATACAGGTATGACCGCCCCGAACGGAAACGAGTGCCCGCGCTGCGGCCTATCGCGCCGGCCCGATGGGAGTTGCCCGAACTGCGGAGTGCGCCGGTGGACTCCCTAGAGATAGCGGCGCGCGAGGCGGGGCTAGCTCTGCGGATCCGGCTGGCGCTGGAGGGATCTGGTGCCTACGTCATCACGATCCACGGCGAACCAATGGGGCGAGCTGGCTGCCCAGATTTCATCGTCTGCTGGCATGGACGCTTCCTCGGCCTCGAGGTCAAACGGGCGGGTAATATTCCGACGCGGGCGCAGCTCCGACAAATGGAGCTGATCCGCAAGGCCGGCGGGATCACAGCAGTCGTGCACAGCGTTGATGAAGCCATAGCAGCGCTAAGCAGAAGGAGGGACGAGTGAGCGAGCTTACACCGACGCCGGGTCCCTGGATGGTCGGGCGCACACCAAGATCGGGATATAACGCCTTCCCTTACCCTGTGTTCTGCACGGATGGCACTGGTCGCTGGCTAGCCGTCGTCGATACGGAGGCAAACGCCCGCCTGATCGCCGCCGCGCCAGCGCTCCTGGAGGCGGCAAAGGCGGCGCTTGATGCACTCGATGCGGCGGGAGCGTTCGATCCTGACGATGCACCAGAAACGGCGTACCGGCTCCTCCGCGCTGCCATCGCCCTGGCGGAGGGCCCGACGTGGGACGAACGGCAGGACCGCGCAGAGGCGCGCGCCCGGCTGGCGGGAGAAGCGGCCCAGTGAGTAACGGCTTCGATTCCATAACTACGCTTCACATGCAGATTCATCGGGAGGCGGCAGGCTGCTGCTGCCTCGACGACGATGCTCGCTGCCCGCGTTGCCCAACAGCGAATCACGCAGAGCTAGCGAGCGGAAAGATAAATGTGTTGCAGGCCGAGAATGAGCGGCTGCGGGTCATCGCAACGGAAGTGTTGCGACACATCTACGAGGAGCCAGCCGACTTCGCATACATCAGTCGAATGCTCCGCGCCGCCCTACAGCAGGAGCAACCCGCTTGAGGTTGGCGGTCCTGCTCGCCTGCGTCGGCCTCGTGCTGGCGGTGGCGGTGTGGGCTGGAATGGAGGGAGAGCAAAGAGAATGGCAACAGGTATCGTCCGTTGTTCTAGTGCCCGGGGGGACTTCAAATGGCACCGATACCGGCGTGACGGCGAACCACTCCCGATTTGGCTCATCTGCATCCGGTGTGGCTACTCCCGGCGTGCTCCGACGTATTGGTGGACTAGACGATGAGCGATCTGATCATCTGCCGTGGGCGCCGGGGCTGCCCGGCGTCGGTCCCGACGCAAGCGCCGATCTGCTGGCCGTGCAAGCACTTCCTGACGAGACCGCCGCTGCGCCCGAGTCTCGCCCAGTGGGATCACCTGTTGCAGGCGCGTTCATCGTTACGCACTATGGCGAATCCTATGACGGCCAGAACATGGGCTGCACCGGCGCCGGCCCCTATCGCTCTGCCGACCCAACCATCGTCGCCGTCGGCCCGAGCCGATACCGAGAGTGGCCCTGCGGGACCAGGCTCCGAGTGAGCGGTCTGGGGGGGAGCATCGACGTGGTCCGCACCGATAGCTGCCCCGGCTGCGGGCACAATCACCTGGACCTGAGCGAGGCTGGGATCGCGTTGGTCTGCGGCCCCTTCGAGCGGCTGCAGCGCTGCGAGGCGAGCGTGGAGGTGGTGGGGTGAGCAGCGTCAGCCAAGACCCTTACATCGACATGAGGAAGGAATTGATCGTATGGGAGATGAGCAGCACACTTGCGCGCGATCTTTCCCACATAATGCAGGCTTGGTCATCCTGGAATCCCGACGCGCGAATCCTCTTTGCTCTCGCCGACAAACTGGATGAGTTGATGGGGACGAGCGTGGAGGTGCTGAAGTGAGGCCGCCGAAGTCAGTAGACGAACTAGCGAGAGAGCAGGGTCTTGCCGATGCCCGGCCCGACTATCGCGCGCTGGCAACGGGCGTTTGGGAGACCGAAGAGGAACTCTCCGCCTTCACTGTCTACCTAAAACAACTCCGACGGTCGGCCACCGCGTGAAAGGCGTTGCGCTCTCCATCTTCCCCGGCATCGACCTGCTGGGTCGCGCCTTCGAGGAGGCAGGCTGGTGCGTCGTGCGCGGCCCGGACGTGATCTGGGGCGGCGACATCCACAGCTTCCACCCGCCCGCAGGGGTGTTCGACGGGATCATCGGCGGCGATCCCTGCCAGTCCCATTCCGCGCTGGTCCACCTCGTGCGGCACAACGGCAACGAGCCGAAGTTCCCCGATATGAGCCCGGAGTTCCAACGCGTCATCGAGGAGGCACAGCCGAGGTGGTGGGTGCGCGAGAACGTGCCTGCGGCGCCGAAGATAGCGCCGGCGGGGTACGACGTTTGGTCGATGCAGCTCGTGGACTACCACGTCGGCGGGAGCCAGCCGCGCCAGCGCCTGACCCAGTTCGGGTTGCGCGAGGGGTTGTGGCAAGGCGGCGTGCGGTCGCCGCTGTCGATGATCGAGTACGGCGAGGGCGTGGCGACGGCTCATATCCTTGCCGGCCCGGACGCAAACTTGCCTCGGCTACAGGCCAGCACGGACGCCTATCGCCGGAAGCTGGAAGAAGCGACGCTTTTAGGCGGAAATCGAACCATGAGGCAAAACTGGGAGACATGGGAGCGCAGCGTCGTTGCCGATGCGCGGCAGGGGAGCACGGGGAGCCGCGTCCGGCGCGAAGGGGACGGCGGCGGCGTCCTGCCCCACATGGGCGCCGTGCTCCCCATCGAGGACGCCTGTGAGGCGATGGGCCTCCCTCGCGACTTCACTGAGCACATGCCCTTCACCATGCATGGCAAGCGGAGCGTGCTGGGGAACGGTGTCCCGATGGCGATGGGCCGAGCGGTTGCGGCGATGGTCGAACGAGCGCTGCAGCGCTGCGAGGCGAGCGTGGAGGTGCTGGAGTGAGCCATCTGGTCCTCGCCCAGGCGACGGCCACGCACCTGCCGCTCGCGTCCGAGTCGGTGCAGTGCGTCGTCACTTCGCCGCCTTACTGGGGGCTGCGCTCCTACACCGGCGAGCAGCGGCAGGTGTGGGGCGGCGAGGAGCACGCGCACGAGTGGGGTGAACGAGTTGTAATCCACGATGAACGCGAACCCGTCGAACATGGTAAGACGCGAACGACAGATCGTTTCTACGGTGATCCATCGCGGCGGTTCAATGGGAATCACCAGAAGCACACTGATGGCGCCTTCTGCGCCTGCGGTGCAATCAAGTGCGCGCTCGGCCTGGAGCCGGAGCCTGCCATGTACGTCGAGCACATCGTGCAGGCGTTCCGCGAGGTCAAAAGAGTTCTTCGCTCCGATGGCTGCGTGTTCCTCAACCTTGGCGATTCGTACGCAAGCATGGGCCGTAGTGGCCGGAAGGAATCGCCGGGTGTTGGCGCGAAGCAGGAGATGCCCCCAGTACGAACAGCGGTGAAGTGGCAGGCTGGAGGTGGGCACAACTTCTCGTGGACGCTTCCAGGTGGGCAGAAGCCCAAGGACCTCGTGGGCATCCCCTGGCGCGTCGCCTTCGCCTTGCAGGCGGACGGGTGGTGGCTGCGCTCCGACATTGTGTGGGCGAAGCCGAACCCCATGCCAGAGAGCGTGACGGACCGCCCGACACGGAGTCACGAGTACGTGTTCCTCCTGACGAAGAGCGCGTCCTACTACTACGACGCGGACGCGATCCGGGAGGCGGGTACAACCTACAAGGCTCTTACCGCGAGTAGGGGGGTTGCTGTCGGGGGGAAACACGATCGGACGAGAATCAATGGCAACGTCGCCACCCCTGCTGCTGGCCGCAACGCCCGCTCCGTCTGGAACATCGCGACGCAGCCGTACCCCGGCGCCCACTTCGCCACGTTCCCGGAGGCGCTGGCCGAGCGCTGCATCCTCGCAGGATCGAGGCCTGCGGGGAAGCGCTGCGATTGCGACGAACTGATTCTCACGCCTAACGGCGATGGTGGAGGGAGCGACCCGACGATGGCTACAGGGCGCGCAGGATTCAACCGCGAGCGAGGAAAGGCTGAGGGGACGCGGCCGATAACGCGGCGTGAGCAAAGGTCCTATGCCGCCCAGATAAAGTCCTCACCGCATCGTGCTACGATGGCCTCGCTTGCTGGTGCAGGGCTTGCAGCGTTCGGGCACTATATCCGGGTAGACCGGAGTGGTGCCCGTCCGCTTCCTCAGCACTTGCTCGACCAATGGATCGCAAGCGGTTGGCTCTCAGAACCGGAACCATGCCGGTGCCCAAACCTCCCCCCTGATATCGTCCTCGACCCCTTCGCCGGCACTGGCACGGTGGCCCGCGTCGCCATCCGCCACGGCCGGAGCGCCGTCGGCCTCGACATCAGCCGGGAGTATCTACGGGAGCAGGCCATGAAACGCGTCGACAAGATTCAGCGGAGGATGCAGGTGTGAGTGCTTCCATGAGTAAACCCAAACTGGAGGCTGCAACGCAAGCGTTCTACGACGCTATCAAGGCAGCACTCATCGCTTGTGCTCCGCTCGATTATGAGCGCTGGACAGTCATAATGAACCGCCCCGAGCGGTATGCGTTACTGGATGTGCGCGTCTCTAATGGCCCGGCGGATCCGGGCCACAACGCGGTTATACGTTTCGACCTCGACGCGCTGGGGGCGGATCCCTATCAGGGTGGCAAAGGATGATCTCCCAGGCGCAGGCAGTGATAGCCGCGGCAATGACCGAGCGCGAGTTACGTGACTATGTGGTCGACGCCGCGCGGAAGCTCGGCTGGCTGGAGTACCACACCTGGGCGAGCATCCACAGCCCGGCCGGCTGCCCCGACCTCATCCTCTGCCGCTGGAATGCTTACCGCGGCCGCCTGCTATTCGCTGAGTTGAAGAGCGCCAAGGGGATGATCAGCCCGGCGCAAGAAGCCTGGCTCGCTGCCCTCCGGTCCGTGCGCAAGGTCGAGGTCTACCTGTGGCGCCCTGCCGACTGGGTAAGTGGTGCTATCGCGGAGGTGTTGCGGTGACTCAGGCGAACCCAGTAATCGCCGTTATCGTCCCTCAGACGGACGACCGGCACTACCATGCGACCACGGCCTGCCCTCATATCGTCCGCGGAGGGAAGGACCTGGTGGTGAGCAGCGAGCGCCAGCAGCAAGGCCGAGGCCGCCAGCGCTGCCCAGCCTGCTGGAAGTCCCGCCCATACGGATATGGGCCACCGCCGAAATAGCGCTTGCGCTTAGATCGCGGCGAGATGCAATGAGGTGCGAAGGCGCTGAGCATCCGCCTCGGTGAACCGCAGCCGTGAGAGCGGCGTCCCCACGCAGGCCTCAGGGTGCATGACGTTGACGTAGGGATCGAAGCCGCCGCCGACCGGCGTCCGGTCATGTTGCCCGCTCACCAGCCACAGGTGCGCCAGCTCGTGAAGGACGAGGCCGTCCGTCGGGTTTGTCACAGCAGCGAGGTTGAGCGAAGGCGTGGCCCAGTTCGGCACCCAGGCGAAGCCGGCGCGGTCGATAGGCGTGACGCCGACGATCCAGACGACGGTGGGCACTTCGCAGGGAAGGGCTACGCCGAGCCGCACCAACTCCCCAACGACCGGAGAGGGGGTCTGGGATAGGCGTTCGTGACTGCTTGCGGGCAAATCACTGAATAGGGCGCGCGGCAGAGCGAGATCGAACGTGCGCTGGTACTGTTCCGCCAGCCACTCCCGAATGGCGAATAGATGCTGGTCAAGAATGGCGGGGTGACTGCCGTCCGCTCTGACGGCGTCGGGAAAGAGAAGGATCGGCTGCACGGACGCTGCGTTTAGGGTTACCACAGGCGTTGTTGGCCGAGCGTCAGGGATCGAGACGGTGGTGGCTCCTCCTGTTAGTGATACCGGAGCGATGAAAGGGTTAGCTCCCGTCGTGACAGGCCAGGATGTTTCGCGTGGTTGCTGGGCTTGCGCCTCTAGTGCGGCCAGTCTGGCCCGGACCTCGGCCGCGAAGCTCTCCAGGCTCATGATGGCACCGTCAGAGCGGAACCATCCCGAAGGGTCTCTGGCGTGAACGTATCCCCGAAGTTGCTCCGTAACTCGGCGATCCGCAGGTTTTCCATCGCCACCATAGCCAGCGAGACAACCTCATACCACCAGTCGCCATTGTTCGGCACCCGTTTGAGTGCTCCCAAGAGATTGCCGAGCGTATATTCGCTGAATGGGAGCATGATGTAGAGAGCACCAGGCTCCGTGTCTGAGTAGCCACCGCTGGGGGCGCTTTCTTCCCGAATGAGATGCCACCATCCTCCGATGTCTGTCATAGCGCGTCCAACCGGTCCATCACGGCCTTCAGCGCCTCCACCAGCCCGTGTGGATGCTTCGCCCGCAATTCGTCCACGATTGGCTGGATCGCGGCCCAATTGGGGGCAGTTGAACCGTAGAGGACGGCGTAGAGGTTCAGGAACGCATCCTCGATTTGCACGTTCGTCATCGCCATATTACTCTCCATCGCCTTTCTGACAATCTCGTCGAGGGCCGCGATCCCGCCGTCGCCTGGGCAGTCCGTCGGCGAGCTGAGGATCGCCCACTCCCGGTGCCCGGCGACCGTGAGGCCGGCACCGTACTCCGCCCACATCGCCCGCACCCAGCGTGCCGCGCCCTCGATGCAGCCGGGCGGCACCTCCGCATCCTGGAAGCTACCAGCGAGAGCGATGCCGGCCAACTCGTGATTCCTCTGGGCTACGTGGGCACGCTGCCCGGCGCATCGGCCGACGACGTAGACGCGCCCGGAGGCGAAGCAGATGGCGTTGTAGCCGAGGCCGCACCAAAAGCCCTGACCAAGGTGTTGGAGGTTGATTGCCTTGATGTGGTTGACTTCCTCGGCCACCGTCGCATTGGGGAGGAGCGTACGTCCGGCCGTGTGGTGGATGCCGAGGCCGATGGTGGCGCCGCGCACCGCCACGTCGGGGCCGACGATGCTGCTCATGTCGATAAACGTCGCGCCGCCGAAGCTGATTTCGGGGAACATCTGTGGCACCCTATCCGTGGTCGGCTTTTTCCCCGGAGGGCGGTTGTGCCCTGCCACGAGCCTGCAACGGGGCTTCTTCGAGGCAAATACCGATGATCGCTCGGAGCGGCCAGTCGGGATTGAGCGCACTCATGTCCCGGAGGGTATGGCAGCCCCAATTTCCTAGCACGGTGGCAACATCGAGGCCGAATCGGCGAAACCACCGCTCCAGATTCCTGGGGGTGACAGCCAGCTGCCATTTGGGCAGCCGTGAGCCGTGGCCCCTTGCGAGCTGTTCCCAGTTTGCCCGGTCGGAGCCGTCAAACGTCTCAGCTCCGCGCAATATCATCACTTCCTCCCGCCCTTCATGATCCGTAGGAATACTATCGCCGCTCGGTATTCTACGCCATAGCGCGAGTCGCCATGGATCGCCTCCACGCGTTCCTCGAATGCGGCCAGCGTCCCGCGCCAACACGGTGTACCGGAGACCGTCAGGAGGCCGATTGATACCTGGTCTTCGACAGGATCGTAGATGAGCCAATCGTTCCGCGAGCCTATCGGTCCCAGGGCATAAGGCTCTCGGGATGCCCTGGACATAGCCGACCAGTTCGCGCCCCGGTGCCGGGTGATCAGAGAGGCGTATTCCTCTATAACTTCATGCCCCCCCGTCTCGGCTCACGGAGGCGCCGCTGCCCATCCGTGAGTGCACTTGTCTCACCGTCGTTTGGCGAACGTCCACAGGCAAAACAGTAGATTCGCCGTCCCCAGCTATCATGCTCGACTAATAAGGTGCCCCCACAGCGCTCGCATCTGCCGATCATGATCATGATCCATTCCCGTTCGGTTGCTCGATCACTGCAGTGCGGCCCGGGTCGGGCCGCTTCAGCCAGGAGTTGAAGGCGGCGATTGGCCGCTCGAGGTAGGCGCTCACGGCCTCACCAGCCGGAATACCTGCCGACGCGAGAGGTGGAAGTGGGCTGCGATCACCGGCACCTCCTCGCCCCGCTGCCGCCACTCTACCACCTCGCGGTTGCGCGGTTCCCTTAGGAGGGCGGCGAGGCCGCCGGGGACATCGTAACGGCAGCGCACCAGGGGGCACTCCAGGCAGCGCGGCGCGACGGAGCAGCCGCGATCCGGCCAGTCCTCGTCCTCGATGCGGTGCTCGTCCAGAAGCCGCATCATTAGTCGATGCGCCTCACAATGTCGCCGGCGGTCCGGGCGGGCGGAGCGCTCGGCGGGGGCGGGTCCTGGCGATTGCGGCGCGCGTCCCAGGTGCCCTCGACGCCGAACCGTAGGACGAACGGCGTCCAAAAGGCGACGCCGACGGCGGAGACGATGATCCGCCAGTCGTCGGTCTGAGCGATCAGGGTAAACGCCGACAGCATCGCCGTCGGGAGGGCGGCGAGCAGGGCGCGCATCAGGGCGACTCGGTACTCAAGAGACATTGGCTCGATCCTTCCATCTCATCTCAGCGCAGCCTACTACGCCAGCTTGTCGGTGACCAGGCGCTCCAAGGCGTCGAGACGGGCCAGGACGCCGGAGAGCGTAAAGTCGAGCTTCTCCAGGTGGCGATCGATCTCACCCCTGCCTCTGGCTCGCTGCTCGGCTAGCTTGGCGATCTCGCTATCCATCCGGCAGACTGCATCCTTCATCGACTTTCCATCGTTGCTGGCGAGCTCGGAGGTGAGTATCGCCTCAATGGCCCCGGCCTGGTTGGCGAGCACCGTCAGCGCCTCCTGGCGTTCGTGCTCGCGGAGGGCCCATTTGAAGGCGCTGCGTCCCATACGGTAGAGGGCGGCAATGGCACCGAGAACGGCGGCGGCGAGGACGATTTGACCACCCAGGAGATCGAGGACCACCGGTCAGTTGCCGCCCGGCGCCGGGCCGTACATGACGCCCGTGAAGCCGAAGCTCACGTCCACTCGCCCATCGCGGCCTCGGCGCTTGTGCATGTGGACCTCGGCATAGCCGACCTCGAGGCCGTTGAAGAGCACCTTCTGCAGGCGGTGAGGGACGACCGTGCCGTCGGCGTAGGCCGAGTTATCGTCCTCAGGTGGTCCGAACTCCCATACATCAGCCATCGTCACGCCACTTTCGTCATATGCGAGAAAGCTAGCCACAAGGACGTTCTCAATTCCTTTGCCGCAGCTGCTAGGGCTTGCACCGCTACGCCCGGCCTGATTTCCGTATCGATAGCGGGGATGTTGGCCCCGGTCTCTGAGCGGCGAAGTGTACCGTCGATGTAGAAATCGACCTGCGTCGCCGAGACGAAGCGCAGCTCGAATTCCTTTGGAGCAGTAGTCGGCGCGATCGTGGTGTCGGTTGCCGTTTCCACCCCCGCGTTACGGACGACAGCGAACCAGTTGCCACCGGAGAGCGAGCGAAAAAAAGCCCCATTCGTCGGGTCTACGTCGAGGGTCCCATCGCCGAATCCGAGCCGATACTCAACGCTCGCTGTGTCGACCGTCCCTGCCGCAAGGAGCATTCGCGGCAGTAGCCGGGGAACCGTCCATCCAAGGAGCCAATCAGCGACAGCCTCATCGGCGGCTGCGCCTCCCGTTCCAGTCACGTACTCAGCATAAGCCCATCGATTAGTGTTCTCGTAATTCTCACCGATTCTCGCAGTACCGGCGCCGCCGCCCACTCTGCCAAAAACGCCATTGACGATAACTCCGTCGAGAGTTCCAGCCTCGGTTACTCGGGGATGAGGCCAGATGGCATATAGGCGCACGCTGTTCCCGAACTGCTGGAGGAAACCCTCCTGCCACGCGACACCTGCACTCTGGGATGAGTCGGCTACGAGGAATGTCTGGTCCGCTCCGACAGCGACCCGGGCGATCGCGCCGGCCGCCGTCGCCGCGAATACATCGCCCTTCGCCGTCGCGAGGTTCGCCGGGTTCTCCGTGAGACCGGTCCTGGCATCATTGCCCCAGGAGGCGGCGATCACCGCTCCGGTCACGGCAACAATCGGCAGCGTCGCCATCTATGGCCTCCCCAGCGCCCGCTCTCGCAGGGCGTGGCGATATTCCTCGCCCGGCGACGGCGCGGCGTTCCCAGCCTCAAGCTGGGTCCGGGCGGGGGACCAGCCGGGTAGCCAGTTTCGCTGGGCCTGGGGCACCCCCTCGACGGCCGCTTCGATGGCCGCCCGCGCGGGCGGGAAGGCGTAGCGGCGCCACCGACCGCCGACCGCCGCATTCCAGTCGTAGGCGCACAGGTATACCTTCGGGCCGCCATCCCAGGCGAGCTGATAGTCGCGCATGCAGTCGGGGCAGGCGACGAGCCACTGGTTGTTGCTGAGGTGAGCGAGGATGGCCGGGCCAGGTGCCACATCAGTAATCGGGGGCAGAACCACATTCGCCAGGGCAGCGATCCGGCTGAGATAACCGATAGGCCCGAGCAAGGCGTTATCCCAAGGCCCGAAGCCGAGCGCCTGGTAGTAGCCGTCACCCGTGACTGCACCGCGATAGATTACCGGCATTCACAGCCCCCAGATCGCCGTACCCCATTTCGAGGTGCCCCACACAGCATACAACTCTGTGTCGAGCACCACTTTCTCGCAGCCGAAGGTCGTCAGGTGGAGGCCGGTGCCGGCCGAGACAGCGTGCCGAACCCATTCGATCCAGAACGGAGTCGACGAGAGTCCGGTGTTTGCCTCCGTGATCTGGATGCGGTCGCCGACCTCGCGCGCCAATGCCTGGGTCATCCAGGCGGTGTCCGCGTTCGCTGGGACGGTGAACCGAATCAGCGGTCGCCCATCCTTGTACCAGCTGACGATCCCGTTGCAGAAGTCCTGAGCGACATTGACCCCGATTTCCGCCCGGACGGGGAGCGTGAACGTCTGCCGGCTGTGCTCCGTGATGCTGGCCGAGGCGTCGAGCGTGTTCGCAACCTTCGTCACGCTGTCCACGGCCACTCGCTGCGCCCGCAGCTGTAGGCCGGTTACGGTGGCTCCGGCGGTGCCCGCAGTGAGGATAATCGTGACTGTTGCCCCACTGGTGCGGTCCAAGGTCACGGAGCTGAGCGACCCGACCGTCACGGTGTAGTCGGTGACGTCGACCGGCGCCACCGCAGCGGTCATCGGGTCCCCAGAGGTGTGGCGGGCAATGTACTTGCGCGTTTCGCTCGGCGTGAGCGTCACCGTCGAGCCGAGTGTCCAGATGACGCCGAGGGCAGCCGCCGAGCGCTTCTTCGTCTCGATCTCACAGACGTTGATCACGTGCCCGAGGCCGTCGTCCTCCTGGGCGTCATAGAATCCGGTGCCGGCTGCACCGCCGTAGGACCCCTGCGACGCGGTGAACCGGGCCTCGGTGATCCGCGCATGCCGGTTCTTGAACACGAAGCGGCCGCGGCCATCCTCGTAGATCAGTGCGCCCGGGCCCTCGCTGTAGAGCAAGGCCTTGATCGCCTCCCAGGCATCCTCCCCATCCAGCCACCACCAGTCGAGCGTCGTCTTGCCGACATCGAGGACACGGCCGCCATCGCCAGCACCGGCGGGCCAGCCGATCGCGTCCAGGATTAATCCGATCGCCACGTCTGTGGTGATCGTCTGAGATAGAGCCGTCGACAGTGTCTCCTTGCCGACCAGACGCGAGAAAGTGCCGAGGGCGGTAACGCCGACGCTCCGCAGTTCCTCCTGCGGGTTCTGGCGTGGACGCTCCAGGACGCCGAGGAACATATCGTAGGTGACAGCGGCATGAGTTGCGCGAATCCGGCAGGGGCGTCCCCGTTTCACGTTGCTCGTCGGCCCGTAGGCGGAGGCGCGGTTGTTCAGCTCCCAGGAGGCTTTCCCTGCCGCCGGGGGCGCGAGGGCGCGGAGCTGGTCCTTGCCACGCTCCCAGACGAGGGGTGCATGGGGGGCCTCATTGTAGATGTCGGCCGTGAGGTTCTCACCGGCCTCCCAGAGGCCATCGTTATCGAGATCAACGTCGAGCTGATAGGTGGCGACGACCATCAGCGGCCCCTCCGGGCGTTCCGCTCGTTGACGGCGACGATCACGTCGTCGAGCTGGTGGTCGCCAATATAAACGCTGACCTGGATAGGCGGCAGGCCGGGCGGCGTCACAACTTCGCCGCCATGGACCACGGCGAGTTGGGGAGCACCCAGAGGCCCACCGACGATTCCGCCACCTGCGAAGCGTGCGACGTTCGGCAGATCCGGAATGCCTTGCAGCGCCAGCCTGATTTCCTCCTCTGGGATACCTAATTCTCGCATCCTCGCTTCCGCCATGCTCCGCATGGTCATACCACCAGCCATGCGACGGGCTTCGCGCTCAGAGGATAGCCGTGCATCCAGCAGCAGGTTCTCCGCTCGTAACGCCCGCTTCGCGCCTTCCTCGATAGCGGCGCCAATCCTCGCCACGGCATCGGCGAACGGGTCGAGCCGAAGTTGTTTGACCAGATCAATCCGCGAGGCGACATCGCGTAACGCCGCCATGCGCTCCTCCATCGCCTTGAATTGCGGCGTCAGCTCCAGGCCGCGAGCGTCGAGATCGGCCATTTCCAGGCCGAGCTCGGCCATCTGGCGTTGGATGTCGGCGGAGACCCGAGCGAAGCCCTGAGCCGCGAGCGTCCAGGCGTCAACAGTGGCAGCGGCAGCCATCCCGTCGAACGTGAATTTGGGCAGCCGCGCCATCAGCTCGTCGATCATTGCCAGCATCGCCTCCGAGAAGCGGTCGGCCTTCGCCGCTGCGCCACTCCCGCCACCCCCGCCCATCCCTATATTGGGGATCGCTGCCCGCCCGCCGCCGGTCCCGGCAGCGCCCGGGAGGCCCCCGCCGGTCTTAGCCTCTGGTTCCACCTGACCGATCACCTGATATCGTCCGGATATATCTGGTTCGAGCACTTCGCCGGTGCGCGGGTCAACCAAAACGCCCTTAAGGCCGCCTGGGAGAGCTAGGCGCCCGCCCAGAGTACCGACGGCAGCTGCCTCCGCCGCGGTTATCTGCCGAGGGTTGGCCCCTTCCGCCCCTTCCTCGCATCCGGCGCGGCCGAGAATGGCCGTCACGCCGCCGAGCGCGAATATCCCAAGAGCGAGCGGCAGGTTGCCGCGGACGATGGCGGCGAGCCCGGCGGCGATAAACAGTTCGACCGGTATCGAGCTGATCGCCACCTGAATCGGCGGGAAGGCGGCGATTTTGGCCAGCGTCTCCCCCACATTCCCCAGCGCTTTCCACAGCCGCTCGGCCGCCTCCTGGCCGGCGGCCATCCATTGCGTAAGGTCCTCTTGGTGGCTGTCGATCCAGGATGTGATCGCGACCAGCCCTCTATTGACCAGGGGCAACAGGCGCTCGCCGAGCTCGGCCCTCAGATTTTCGAACTGGGCCGTGAGGATGCGCTGCTGGTTCGCCATGCCGGTGGAGGTGCGGGCGAAATCCCCTTGGGAGGCGGCGGTATCGGCGAGGATCACTTGATAGCGAGCCTGAACCTTTTGGCCCTCGGTCAGCACCGCCCCCGTCTTGGCGATTCCGAGCGCGTAAGCGGCCGCCTCGACGCGGGCGGCACTGAGCAGAACGCCCACCGTTCGCAGCGGCTCCGCCTCCCCAACCAGGCCGGAGCGAAGCTTCTCCAGGGCAAGATCAATCGGAATGTTATTGAACGAGGCCATGTCCGCCGCCAGCTTGACCAGTTCCACCGACATTTGGGAAGACGCCGACGCCGTCAGCCCGCTGACATTGAGGATCGTGCCGAGGGTGGCCGTGTATTCGAACGCGGCCCTTCGGCTGAGCCCGAACGAGAATGCGGATGTCTTGGCGAATTCGGTGATCGCGGCTCCCGACTGGCCGAAGATCACATTCGCCTTATTCAGTGACTCGCTCAGATCAGACGCCGCTTTGACGCTCGTGATCGCCAGGCCCGTGGCGGCGACGCCGACGCCGACGAAGGCGGCGGCAGCGACCTTGGCCGCTGCCTGGGCCTTGCTAGCGAGGCCAGCCAGCCCCGTCTCCGTCTGCCGCATGGCATTCATCGCGCCCTTGGCGTCGCCAAGAATCTTGACCGTGATCGCCCGTTCCGCCATTGCCCCTATCCTCTATCCGGTCGGGAATGCCTTTTTCAGAACTGCCTCGATCACATCGCCGTAGGTCTCGACGATCTGCGGGTAGAGTTCGCGCACGGTCGGATATACGAAGTAGCCACGCCCGCCGCGGCCGCCAGGTGCCACGACGTAGGCAGGAAATTGGCGCATCGATGACTGCGTGATCCGCTTGCGCTTCCCCGTCGCTGCGACCAGTTTTCCCTTCCCCGTCTCGAATACCTTGCGATAGCTGCCGCCGCCGATGGCGGCGAAACGGCGCGCCCCGAACTCCTGGCCAGGCAGGTAGGGCGCGCGTGGGCCACCGAACACGACCGAGGCGCCGGTCTGGGTGGCTCGGGCGCGAATGCTGGCCGCGCCACGGCCGCTTTTCGCCTGATGCTCACCCCCATAGGCGGAGCGGGCCCGGTCGGCGACGCGCGTCGCGACTTGTTTGTTGGCGACCTGGAGTGCCTTCGGCGCCTCAGCGCTCGCCGCCCGCAGTTCGCGGCGCAGATCAGCGAGACCGTCCACCAAGACGCGATTGACGGGCACTGTTATCTAGCTCCTGTTTCACTCGTTCGCGCTTCTGAGCCCGGCCCAGACGCTCCAAGTGGCTGTGTAGGTAGCCGATGTCCCGGAGCGTCAGCAATCGCACGGCCGCCGGCGTCAGCCCTGGATAGGCTTGGCAGAGGGCGGGCATTACCTCGCCGTACCAACTGCCCCGTTCCTGGCCGTCGTGCGCCGTACCGCCCGATTGGGAGCGGCGGGCGCTACCGTAGGGACCGCCGGGGCCTCGATCTCGCCAAGTTTGACCGCTCGCGCGTCGGCGAGGCTAAACTCGGGATTGGCCTGCCGCCCGGCAAGGTAGAGCAGGCCAACCATCTCCTTCCCGCGTAGGCGAGGCGGCCCACCCGTGCTCACCTTGTCCTGGAACGCGACGAAATCAATGCCCAGCTCCTCTTCGATGTATTCGATATCGCCGGCGGTGACCGCCCCCATGTCGAAGCTGAATTTCACAGTCCGCTCCTCTCCTAAACCACCGCAGCGACGGCGTTGACGACCTTGACGCGGAACAGGTTGGTCCCGTCGCTCGACTCCTGGAGGCGGAGCGCCACTACGTCCATGCCGTCCTGCTCGTCGATCTTAAAGACGCTGCCCGCGACATGCTTCAGGAGCATGTCGATCTGGACCTGCTTTGAGGATGTGCCGTCCACCTGGATCCGGATTGCGCGCAGGGTGCCGGCCTCCGCCGCCGTTTTCTCCGTGGCGTACTGGCCGGAGCTGGCCTCGAGCAGCAGCATCATCTCCACGTCGAGGGTCACCGCCCGGCCATTGATCACGTCGATGCTGAAGTCCTGGTCGGTGCGGCCGTCCAGCGTCCTTCGCGGCTCGGCGCCGGTGCCGAACGTGACCCCGAACGAGAGAATCTGGGTGAGAGGTTGCGTCGTCCCCAGCGTCGCCCACGTCGAGTCGATGAACACCTTGCTCAGCGGTACGACGGGAATCTCGATGGTGGGGAATACTTGGGCCGCCGTTAGCGTCGAAGCCTGGATACGGCGGGCGAATCCCTGCGCCTCGTAGCGCCACTCCGCGTCCATCTCGCCGCTGATCCGGAGCGAACTGAGGAGGGCATAGGGCCACTCGTTGTCGATGTTGTTCGTCCCGTCCGAGATTCGGCGTTCGAGCGTGAATACTTTTAGGGCTGGATCGGCGGCCGGGTCGCGCGTGTACGTCCAGGTGTAGGGGTTCGTGCCGGTGGGAGTGATCGTGCCCTTGACGCTCATCTCAAGGAGGTTTTGGAGCTGTTCATAGTTGACCGGCCCGCCGAGCGTGAATCGTGTCCCCCGGACGGTGATCGTCTCATTGCCCGGCGTCCGCTGCTGCAAGCCCTTGATCAGGGGCGGGCGCAGGTAAGCGTCCTCCGGCTCAACGTCGAACGTCTCGGCACCGATCTTGGAGGTGGCGGCGACCGCTGTCGCCTTCACCGCCTGGCGGCCCCACTGGTAGACTCTGAGCGGCGTATTACTAATCGCCATCGTTCACCTCCGCCGCCGCCTTGGGCGGCTTATCGTTCGTGTGCTGGTACAGCCCGGAGCGCTTGACCGCCCCCGCCTGCGCCGCGTCGAACCGCGCCTCGTAAGCGGCGACGCGCTCGTCGAACTCCTCATCGCTGAGCGGCCCGGGTCCAATCCCGGTCAGCGGCTCAACGTTGGTCGTGCACGTCCACATTGCCTGCTCCTAACTGCCCGGCGCCGGCGTCACGGCGACGATCTCCCGCACGACCAGCGTCACCTCGATCCCGCCGTACTCAGCGCCTGCGTAGGCGAGGCCGACGTAGCCGCTGTCGCTCTCGTAGAGGCAGAGCTGAGCGCGGGCGCCGAGCGTGACGTTGGCGATGAACTTGTTGACGAGCAGGTCGCGGAACGGCAGGATCGATGCCGCCCGCTCGCCGGCGTCGCCGCCGCCCTCGTAGAGGCGCACCGCCACCTCGTAGGTGGTATCCACCATGCCGTTGCCGACCTTGCACTCGCGGGTTGGCCCCGGCAGCACGACGGCGCAGGGGAGGACATTGAGCGCCTGCGGGAGGGCGTTCGTGTCCGTCTCCGACGGCGCATAGACGTGCTGCATCCCCGTTACCTGGGCGACGAGGGTGCGAATCTGGCCAATCACCACCGACTGTTGCAGCGGCATGTCAGCCCACCGCCGGCACGACGAGCGGGGCCAACAGGTCCCGGATCGCCGGATAGAGCGAGCTGAACTGGTAGCCGCCAAACTCGGCGTTGGCCACGGCGCCCGAGTAGCCGGTCTGCTGGTCGCGGAACAGGCGGGTAGCCTGCATGAGCACGGCGCGCTCGATGGAGCGGTGATAGCGCCGGCGGGTGACCGCTGCTGCATTCGCGTGCGTCGCGGCGGTCGAGCCGTTGAGGGCGCGCGTTACGGTGAGCGTGTTCGTGGCGACGACCGTCACGTAGAGGTCCTCCGTATCGACCCGTATCGTGTCGCCGGCGAGCACGGTGTGGCCAGCGGTCATTGTGACGCTCGTTCCCGTGGTGTCGGAGATCGCCGCCCCCAGTGTCCCCGCCGACTCGAACTCGTCGCTGAAGCCGAACTTCCCGACGAGCTGGACGCGGCGCCGGTTCAATGGCCAGGCGCTCCGGAGGGTGCTGCGCGGGTTGAGGTCGATCCGGTTGTAGGGGTTGTGAGCGGGCGGGTTGTACGGCCACAGCCAGTAGTCGGTGCTCGACACGAGTGTCGTCTCGAACGTCCCATCGCCGTCGTCATCGACCTTGAGGGTCGTCACGGAGATCAGGTCATCGGGGAGCCACAACTCGCGGCTCGCCGTGTTGACGCGCTCGTGGTCCCCGTAGAGGCGGGTCGCGACCGCCGAGTAGAACTGGCGATGGCAGAGCTCATCGACCGCGCGGCTCACATCCTCTAAGAGGCGCAGGAGGATGCCATCGTACTTGGTCGTCGCGACCAGAATCCCGACATCCGTTTTGAGGTTGGCCGGGACCTGGTACAGGTTGGGCACCGTCCACCCCCGCTATCTCCTGGGCCGGCCGCGTCGCCTTACCGGGGGGGGCGCCGCTTCCCCTTCATCGCTCGGGGCAGTCCCCCGCCCGTCACCGTCGCCATTCGATCCGTCCTCCCCTGGTGGTGGGATAGGGGTAGGCTCGCGCCCTGCGGCGACGTAGCCTCCCCGCTCCCACGCGGCTCGGTCGCGCTCCAACACCCAGACGGTCCCGCCATCGAGCGGCGAGACCATCACGAGGCCCGGTTCGCGCTCAGCCATTTACGGAGTTACCGTTTCCGCTGGTTCCAGGTCGCGCCGACCTGCACCGATGACGCCGTGGCCAGCGCATCGACGGCGGTGAGGCAAAGCGAGCATCCGGGCGGCACGAACAGTTTGCCGTCCACCGGCACGCTGAACGCTTCGCCGGGCAGGGCGGTCGAGATCACCCCGGAGCCCGGAGTGCCGTAGGGCCGCCAGCCGCCTGCGATTACCGTTGTCCCCGCCGCCGGGACAACCTCGCTGCCCGCGACTGGCGTGTACGGCGCCTTACCGCTGTGACTGCCGATCGTGACGGCGCTAAGCGTCGGGGCCGCTTTCGGAGCGGTGACCTCCGCCCAGATGCTCAGGTTGTGCAGGACCGCCGTGCCGAGCAGGTGGAACAGGAAGAGGTCGAGGACCTCCATGTCCATCTGACTGTTGGTGTTGTTGTACAACTCCAGGATACAGAGCGTGGTCGGGATGACGACGAGCGGCGTGCCGGCACCGCTCGTCGCACTCCACACGTTCCCCTGCCGGGTCATCTCCGTGTACGTCGCGCTGCGGCCGGTCGCAGTGAACAGGTCGTGATCCTCGCTCGCCTCCAGCTCCACAGGCCCGCCGCGGGCGGCGCCGCTCCGAATCAGTGCTTTCAGGTTCATGTGGCCGTTCCTTTCCCTGTGCTATTCGTCGTCATCGATATCCTCATCGATGAACGTGGCGAGCAGTCGTGTTTGCCTGCGTAGCTCGGTCAGAATCGCACTAAGCAATTCCGGAACGGCACCGGCGACCTCGATCTCATCGATGACGCCACCACTCCCCCGTCCCTTGAGGGCCCGGCTCCGCCCGGAGTCGCCGACCGGAATGTGCTCTGAGACCATCCCCCTACCTCCGCACGAACAGGTCCACGATTACCGCGTCGGTGAGCGCATCGCACTGCGCGAGGCTGACCTTTACGAAATCGTGGAGACTGTAGAACTCCGGCGTCACGTTGCCGGTGAGGGCGGCGTCGGCATTGTCCACGCCGAACAGGCCGGGGACGACGAAGGCATCGACCTCGCTGTTGCTGCGCTGCCAGATGTCCAGGCCCGTGTCGAGGCCCTCGGCGTCGATGTCGGTGGTGTTCGGCGCCGAGGCGTGGAAGTTGGCCGCGAGGCCGACAACCTCCCCCTCGACCTGCGCCGAGCTATTGCCCGATGCCGAGCCCGCCGCGCCGGTGGTGGTCACGGCGATCCTCACCACATCGAGCGGCGCCCAGAAGACGGTCACGATCACGGCGTCGGTGAGCGCGTCGGACTGATTGATCGTCACCTTCACGCGGTCGGCGACGCAGTAGTGGCGCGGGGTCACGTCGCTCGTCAGGGCGGCGTTGGCGTTGTTCACGGAGAAAAGGACCGGGACGACGAATGTGTCCGTGACGGTATTGACCTTGGCGTAGAGGTCGATCCCGCTCGTCGCCATCTCGATGACGATGTCGGTCGTCCCCGCCGGCGCCGAGGCGTGGTAGTTGATCAGGATGCCGAGGATTTCGCCCCGGATCGGGTTCGAGGTCGTGTTGCCCGTCGCGGAGCCCGCGACGCCAGCGGTGGTGACGTTGATCACCTCGGCGTAGAGGGGGCGGTAGACGATTGTGACGACGGCGCAGTTGGTGAGCGCGTCGGACTGGGAGACCGTGACCTTGACGCCCTCGGCGATGCAGTACCGCTGCGGCGTCACATCGCCGGTGAGGGCGACACTCGCATTGTCCAGGCCGTAGAGCGAGGGAACCTTCGCAACGTCCGTGACGGCGTTTAGCTTGGCGTAGAGGTCCACGCCGGAGGTCGCCCCCTCGACGACGATGTCGGACGTGCCGGCCGGCGCCGAGGCGTGCCAGTTGACGTAGACGGCGAGAACCTGCCCGACGATGGCCTCGGACGTGGTGTTGCCGGTCGCCGAGCCGGCGACGCCCGTAGTGGTGACGGCGATCCGCACCGAGCGAACCTTCGGCAGCCGGTGCGTCGTCATCCGTGTCGCCATTGTCTGTCCCCTTTCCAGCCCGCTTCGCGGAGCTAGAAGCCGGTCACTTGCGTGAACCCGCCCGCCCGGGTCACGGCGAAGGCGATCCTCATCGCTGCCAGGAGCGAAACGCGCCGCTTGGTAAAGTCATTGCCGTCGAGGCCGGTCGTCACCGCCAGGCCCTCGCGCAGCCACAGCGTCGAACTGCCGCCGAAGTCGCCGACCAGCGGCGTGCCGGAGGTGAAGACGGTGCTCACGACCACCGGGATTCCCCAGGCGGTTTTCTGGATGTCCATATTCGGGGGGCCGAAAAGGTACTGGCCGTTGGCGTCCTTCTCCAGCCGGAGCTTCTGCCAGTCGTTCGGGTGGAGGCCGATGTTGTCGCACTCGGAGAGGACGCCGGCGGCGACGCGGACCTTCGTTATGGCGCGGTGGATCGCGTCGGCGCGCGTGTTGGCGCCGAGCGCCTCCGTCCCGATCCCCGAGGCGTTGTAGATGCCGGTGAGGTCCTGGCCGGTGCCGCCGCCGCTGGCGATCTGAGTGTCCAGGCGGTCGATGACCCCGAGCGCCAGCTTGCCCTCGATGATCGTCCGAATCTGGCCGGCGTCGGCCATCGCCCGGAGTGTGACTGGCACGAAGTGGGTGATCTCGCGGACGTTCGTCGTGTTGGTCGCGAACGCGTAGGTCGATTCCGGTGCCGCCGTGTCCTCCGCCGTCTCCGCGCCAGCATTGGTCGGCGCCGATTCCGACACGTACTCGACGACGTCGCTGTCGGTGGTGCCCGGCCCGACGATAGCGGCGAGGGTCGGCCGCTTCGTCGCGTAGAGGACGAATCCGGGCATGAGCTCGTTCTGGATGAACGGCCCGACGCTGGTAGAGCCGCCGCCCGTGATCGTCGTGGCGTACATCCGGGCACCGCCCAGCATCGCCTCGATCTCCTCGCGGTGGAGGATCGTGATCGGGCGTTCGAGGCCACGGGCGGCGGCGCTCATAAACGCTTGCTCGCTCATGTAGGCGCCGGAGCGGCCGAAGGCGACGTACTCCTCGCTCTTCGTGAAGCGGTCGCCGATCCGTTGCGGGCGGTCGCCCTCGCCTCCGCCGAATGGACCGATTCCGGCGCCGGCGCGGAAGGCGCTGCCATCCATCTCCTGGAGCCGCTGCCAGCGGCCGCGCAGGTCGGCGGCCTCCAGCGACTTCAGGTCGCTCGCCTTGTAGGCGTCGTCGAGCTTGACGAACGCTGCCTCATCGGTGAGCGGATTGACTCCCGAGGCGATCACATCCCGTTTGAGGGCTTCGGCAGCCGCATGTAGGTCCTTCGCCTCCGCCTCGATCTTGCGGTATTCGCTAATCACGTTCTCAGAGTTGAGAGTCTTGCCCATGTTGTTGTGCTCCTCTCCCCGTCAGGCGGGGACTGCGGTCCTGTCGAGCGCTATATCCCAGAGGCGCCCCAAGCGGTCGCGCTCGGCGTCGGCCATCGCCCGGTTATTCGTGGATGCGCTGGTGTTGCCGGTGAGGCGGCCGAGGACCTCGTCGAAGGTCGCGATCCGGTCGACCATGCCCTCGGCGACGGCGTCGGATGCCAGGAGGACACGGCCCTCGCCGAAGCCGCCGCGCACCGCGCTCGATGTGACGCCCCGGTTGCGGGCGACAGCGGCGACGAACATGCCGTAGTAGCCATCGACGCGGGCCTGCACAGCCGCGCGCGCCTCGTCGGTGAGGGGGCCGAACGGCATCTCCTCCGACTTGTACTTGCCGGCCGAAATCACGGTGACCTCGGTCCCCATCTGCTCCAGGGCGGCGGCGATGTTCTCGTGCAGGCTGAAAATGCCGATGCTCCCGACCTTGGCGGAGGGCGCGGCGACGAACTCATCGGCGGCGCTGGCGATCCAGTAGGCGGCGGAATCGGCGTCGCCGTCGGCGACGGCGACAATCGGCTTGATGCCGCGCCCCTTATAGATCAGTGTCGAGAGCTCGTCGATTCCGCCGACCGTGCCGCCCGGCGAATCGACGTGGAGGAGGATCGAGCGGACGCTGTCGTCGTTGAGGGAGGCCTTGAACTGCGCCGCGAACGCCTCTGCTGAGGTGCCGCCGAACAGGAGGTCAAAGAGGCCCATCCCCCGCTGCGAGATCGGGCCCATGAGAGGGAGGACGGCAACCGGGCCCTTGGCGCGCATGGCGGGCCGGCTCGTGCGAGCTGCTACCTCCAGCGCGGCCGGATCAATGGCCGCCATGGCATGCGCCATCGCAATGAGCCGTTCGAGCGAATCAATCGCCCAGATCGATTCGCCGGTGACGGCGTACAGGGTCAGGAGGGCGCGAGGTGCGGAGAGCAAAGGACGGACCTTCCCCTGTGAGGCAGGATCGCAATCTATCGTAGGCGGCGCGCCACTATCGCCGTCAACAGGTCGTTGGCACGGCCTCGCGCGCTGTACTCAAGGAGAAAGGAGAGCCTCGGCGGTGAGGATGCCGAGGGCCAGATCGTCGAGCGTTGTGTCGTAGCGGAGCAGCGTTTCCGCGCTCCCCTCGACGCCCACAGCACCACGGGCCAGGACGTAGATCGGGCTGCGGCCCACCTCGGACCGCCCCCCGATTCCGAGCGTTCCGACGGCGGCGACGACGAACGGAGCCGGCGCCTCCTCGAAGCGGTAGATGGTGCGTCCGGCGAGGCCGAGCGCGCCAGCACCGGCGTAGCGGTAGGTGACCGGCGGCTGGATGATGACGGGTTCCGTGCTCGGGACGCGGCCGATCACGGTAGGCGCGAAGGCTTGTGGGCGGCGGCGCGGGCGGGCGCTTGAAACGGGCGCGGGCGGGCCAGCTCCGACCGTCACGGTAGGGGCGAAGGTGGTCAAGGTCAGGGCGAGGGTAGGCGGGGTCACCAGGCGGGGGGCCGTGACCATCGGAGCGAAGGTCGTGAGAACGAGCGCGAGCGTGGGCGGTGTCACCAGCCTCGGTGCGGCTACGGTGGGCGCGAAGGTCGTGAGCGACAGGGCTAAGGTCGGCGGCGTCACCAACCTCGGCGCGCTTACGGTGGGGGCGAAGGTGGTTAGGATTAGCGCCAGCGTCGGCGGGGTAACTAGCCTCGGCGCCGAGATTGTAGGAGCAAATGGCGTCAGGATTAGCGCCAGCGTCGGCGGCGTCACCAGGCGGGGCGTTGTGATGACAGGGGCGAAGGTGGTTAGGACGAGAGCGAGCGTGGGTGGAGTGATGCGAACACCAGCCGAAACGACGGGAGCGAAGGTGGTCAGCACCAACGCCAGCGTGGGCGGAGTTACGAGCCTCGGCGCCGGGACCGTGGGGGCGAAGGTCGTCAGCACCAGCGCGAGAGTGGGCGGGGTGACGAGGCGCGGCGCACTTACGGTCGGAGCGAAGGTAGTCAGGACGAGGGCCAGGGTCGGCGGGGTGACTAGACGGGGCGCGCTTACCGTCGGAGCGAAGGTGGCCAAAACGAGCGCAAGCGTCGGCGGCGTGACGAGCACAGCGGCGGCCTCAACCACCGTAATCGTCGGCGTGTTCGTGTAGGCGCCGTACACCGTAGCTGTGTTGACAAGCCTAAGTTGGATCGTCTGCCCATTGGTAACATCGGCTGAGCGAATCTGGAAGCAATATTCATGCTCGGTGAACTTGTCGGCCATAAGGGACATCGAAGCGCCCGTGCCATCGACCTCATCGAAGGAACCGGCAACGAAGTCTGTTGGGTCTGCGGGCGCAGGTGTGCCCAGCTGGGCCGTTGTCGCCGTACCATCGGCGAGATTCGGGGATGCGGAGGCACGCGCCACGGAGGATGCGGCCGAAACGTTGTTCCAGCCTGCCCCCGCAAGGTTGTACTGCAACTGAGCGACAGGCGTACCGTCGGCCCCGCCGGTTTCCTGAGTCGTGAAGCGGATGCGCCAGTTGGTGTCCACCTCCAGGCTGGCGTTCGTATTGAGCGCCGCTTTCCAGGTCGCGGTCGTCTCGGAGCCATCATCATTCCGGATACGGAAGCGGTCTTGGTCGAGGGTGAACGTGCCGGGCATCGGCTACACCAGCAGTATCGAGAGCCGGCGGGAGGAAAACTCGTCGCCCGCCCGCCATGCCGACTTTGCGGGGAAGCCTGGATCGGTTGTGGCGCGGTCGAGAATCCGCAGGAACGCCACCTTGTCGAGCCAGCGGCCGAACTTCACGCCAGCCGTTGCGAGTTGGAGGAGGCTAAAATCGCCCAGCTTGGAAGCAACGGTGGCAACGCCGTCCTGAACGAGTGCATCGAGCACGCCAACGGCATCCATAGGACGCGGCAGCGTTGCGCCGGCGGGCCAGGCGTAGTAATCGAGGCCATGCTGTGTCAGGCGGCCAACGTTGTAGACGGAAGAGAGAGGATAGAAATCGATGGTAGCCACCACCTGGACATCGCGGGCGGGCGCAGCGACGAACTGGGCCCGCGTGTCACCCTCAACGGTCGTGCCGTCTCCATAGTAGATGCGCCATGTGGCCATCTGCGCCCCCTAGTTCTCGACGAAACCTTGCCGGGTCATAATTACCCTCCTCAGGCGAGCGTGAAAATCCCACTCGCGCTGAATGCCACAGTGAGCGTATTCCCGTCGGTCGCGGTCACGTCGGCGCCGCCCGAATCGAGTTGGCAATAGCAGAGCACTCGGCCGGCCGTCTCGTAGATCGCGGCGAATTTCGCTACGATCGAACCGCCCGAGGCCGTCCAGACTGCGTCGGCCGGGTCGTCCACCGTCACCGTCGTCGTGCCGGCGAGGGTGAGGGGCCCGAGGGAAATACCGCCCGTCGTGTAGCCGTTGGCGTTGGCGTGCTCACTCGTCACCGCTGCATAGGTGGTCGAGGCGGCCCCGAGGTTCGACGTGCTCAGGAAGAGAGCGATCAGAAATGTATCGGTGTCGATATCGAAGGTTCCGTCCAACAGCGACGTACGCCCGGTATTTGTGAACAGCCAGGCACCGGCGGCGCCGCCCGCCATCGGGCGGAGGCCGAGCTTCAGTAGCGCCTCGGTCGCGGCTAATCCGGCGAAGTGCTCCAGCTCGATAGCAGGCCGGAGCGGCCGTACGATAACCAGATTGCTCATGTTCGCCTCTCTCACTAGCGCCGCCACTCCTGGCGGACCGTTACGAACACGCGATCTCCCACTCGCCTAGTTGAATACGGCCCATCGCTGAACCGCTCCGCCCAGTACAGGGTCGGACCCTTGAGGACGAAATAGCCGTAGATGTCCTCGCCGACCCCGACGAATGTAAACTCCTGCTCCGGGTAGGCGGCGCTCTCCGGCGTCAGCTCCCACTCCGTGCTGAGCAGGAGGATCGGCGCATACCCTGCCAGCTTCGGCTCGACGAAATCGGCGCGGGTGCTCCCCCGGTTCGGGCGGACGTCGTTGGCGAACAGGCGCAGATCGAGGTGGCCGGCCAAAATCGACGACCACATCGCCAGGACGCCCTCGTCGGCGACGACCTGGGTCACAGCGGCTCCTCCGTGATCTCCTTGTGGACGGCGAGGGCGGCGCCGTGCTTGTCGCGCTCGACCCGCGTCGTCTCTAGGCGCCGCGTCTGGCGCGCGGCCTGGCGCTCGTCGAGGCGGCTTAGCAGCGCCTCAACATCGAGCGGGGAGCTGCTGGCGGCGGGCCTGCCCGGTGTCGTCGGCGACGGGTTCAGCTCGTCGCCGCCATCGATAGGCGGCAGGTTCTGCGTAGCGCGAAACTCGTTAACGCTCAGCCATGGTCCGCCGACCGCCTTGACGCCCGCCTCCATCTCCTGCAGCGGGTCACCGCGCAGAACCTCCCGGAAATCGAACTCGACGTACCAGCCGGCCATCGTCGGCTCCTGGTCGATGAGCTCGGTCTGCACCGTCTCCTCGATCAGCGTCGCCCAGGGGCCAAGCGTGTCCTGGTACATCATCCGGTGCTGCTCGGTGATGTTACTGAACGTCGCGCGGTCAAGGATGTGGATCACGGGCGGCGGAATGTCGTAGACTGCCGAGACCTCCTCGCGGGTGAACCGGAGCGTATTGATCAACTCGGCGTCGACGAGTGTGTGCGCCATCGGCTCCCACTTCGATCCGGCATCCATGATCGCGATCCGGAATGCGTTGTCGACGCCGCCGTAGCGCTCGTCGAGGTCGGCGCGCAGCCGCGCCGCCGTTTCCAGCTTGAGCACTTGCGGCGTTGTAAAGGCGCCGACCGGCCGGTTGCCGTGCTCGTAGGAGGAAATCTGCATCCGCCTCGCCGCGTCCTCGATCTTGATCGTGCTGGCGAGCGCCTCCAACGGCGACGGCGACACGATACCCTGGCCGGGTCCCCACCAGCGAAAATGGATGACCTCCTCGGGCAGGAAGGGGATCCGCTGGCGAGCATCGCTGAACACCCAGTAGGCGAGCCGCCCCTTGTCGTCGAGGGCGGGGCGCCAGAAGGCGAACGAGGACGGGATCAACTCGGCAGGCGGACGTCCCGGCCGCGGGCGAACCTTGACGACGATGGCGTTGCCATGGATCGCCATATTGCCGACGATGGCGCCCTTCCACAGCGACGGATTCCCCCCGGCGTAGGGGCGGGCGAGGAGGTCGGCAAGCGGCCCCTCGCGCACCCGCTCGCGTTCGTTCGGCGCCTCCGCCGAGGCGTACGCCTTCAGTGGGAGCCGGCCGACGCCGCGAGAGAGCTTGTCAACCACAGTCCGAACCCATACCTGGGAGCGGTACAGCTTTTCATAGGTCGCCGACTTATCGACACCGACTAGGGAGATCGAGCCGGGGCCCCGGCCGGTCAGCGAGAAGTCAGAGTCCGTGCTGAGGTTGATGTTGTCGAGCGTCACGGAGGCCCGGATGCCCCTGGCGACGGTGCTGAGCAGGCTCATCGGCCACTCCCCTGGGCCCAGAACACGAGGCCGAGGCCGAGCGCGATCAGGGCGGCGGGCGGATAAATCAGATAGATGCCGGCGGCGACGAGGGCGATGCCGCCGAGCTCGACGACCTGCACGTACATCGATCCCAGTCTGGCGGTGGATATAAGCGCGCGTCGATAGCTCTGCGTCAGTAGATATGGGGCTCCACATCCTCGACCGGCTGGGAGAGCAGGTAGAGGCACATCGCCGTAGCGATGGCCGCGTCCATCGGCTTCCGCGCCTTGCCCTTCGCCAGTCGCCACCCGCCCGCGCTCGACTCCGTCGCGACGGCGTTGCGGATGTGGCGGGCGAGGGCCGGATCGCCATCGTGCTCCAAGAGGCCCTGGGCGATCCGCTCGTAGAGCGCCTGAGACGCCGGCACCATCCGCTGCGCCGTCTGCGGGATCTCGACCATCGGCAGGCCGTCCTCCGCCCACCGCCCCGCCTCCCAGGAGATGAAGGCGGGGTCGTAGCCGACCGACTCGAAACCGAGCGGCGGGAAGGGCTCGCCGCAGCATCGGCAGGCGCCCGCCTCGCACCAGTCGCCCTCTGTCGCCGTCCCGAAATGGAGGCTCCGCAGGTGGTGGCCGAGCTCGTCGATAGGCAGCCGCCAATCCTCGCGCGGCTGGCCCGTCATCGGGTCGGCGGGCCGCTCCCACAGACGAGCGCGTACACGGACGCGGGCGCCCTCCAGGAGCGCGACGACGAGGGCGGTCGAATCGTGCTTCGTCGCGGCGTCGATGGCGGCGACCAGCCGCCGGCCCGGGCCCGGCTCGATGACGACGTCATCGTGGGCGCACGCTTCCCAGGCACCGGGCGGCAGCCAGGCCGCCTCGACCTCCGTCCACTGGTTGAGGTGGTATCGCCTGGCCTCGTGCTCCTTCATCGGCGGCCTCGAATCCTCGAGGAAACGCTCGTAAGAGACCGTCACGCCGGCTGACGGGTTGGCGGCGTCGAACGCCGCGTGCGAGCGATAGTCGCCCGCCGTTTCCAGCGCCTCGTACCAGAGGAAAAAAAAGGTCGGGTCGTCGATCTCGCCGGCGTTCACCTTGCGGCCGTAGTCGTAGAGCTGGTAGGCGATGGTCTCCTGGTCCCAGCCGGCGGTTGTGATCATAAATGCGAGCGGCTGGCGGCGAGCGATCATGCCGCGATTAAGGACGGTGAACGTGGTAGTGCTCTTCGCCGTTGTCCACTCGTGGAGTTCGTCGAAGATGGCGACTGAGATGTTCTTGCCATCGAGATTGCCGCCGCCAGCGGCGACGCGAAGGAGCCGGGCGCCGGGCCGCGACGGGACGAGGATTTCCCGCTCCCAGCGCTCGGTGATAAGCGCGAGCTGCGGGGAGAGTTCGGCCGTCATCTTCGCAGCATTGAAGACGAGGTCGGCCTGGTCGTCGTTGGCGGCGGCGCAGGGGATGACCGGCGTCGGCTCGTCATCGCCGGCCAGGAAGTACAGCGCCAGCCAGGCGCCGATCGTCGTTTTCGCGTTCTTTTTCGCCACGCCCCACAGGGCGCGGCGGTACTGCCGGAGGCCGTCGGCGCGGAGCATGAACAGCTGGAAGATCGCCTCGCGCTGCCAGGGTATCAGCTCGACGGGCCGGCCCTGCAACGGCCCGTCCGGATAGACGCACAGCGTCTCGATCCAGGCGATAACCCGTGCACCACCCGTCCAGAAGCCGCGCCTGTGGACATTTTGATGGTCGGCTTGTATGTCCCCCCCGTCGCATTGGTGCCAAGCTGCGCCGGGGGCGGAGATAGAGCGGAGGTCGGGCGGAGGTTGAGCGGAGGTTTTTCGCTGGCGCGAGAGGCGCTCGCAGTCCCGACACCGGGCCCGGCCTGCGCGGAACTCGGTAGCCTCGCGATGGGCGCCGCACAGCCGGCAACGCCGGAGGCTCATCGTTTCGGCTGGGCGCGCGCCATCGCCCGGTCGAGGTCCTCATTGAGCCGGGCAGCCGTCAAGCGCTCCTCGCCGATCACGATACCGAGCCGGGCCCGAGCCGCCGGGTTGAGGCCGAGCGTGTCCTCGTAGCGGTGAATCTCGGAGTGCAGGTCGCGGACAAGGACCGACAGCGGGTTGAGCGAGAGTTGGCCCATCGAGCCTTGCACGAGGAGGGCGGCGGCAAAGATGGGCGCCACCCGCTCCAGCTCGTCAACCGCTCGGATCCAGCGCTCGACGACGTAGCGGTCGACGCCGGCGATCCCATCGAGGGCGCGGGAGACGGGGGAGAACCAGTAAGCATCCCAGAGCAGGAGCGCCCGGTCGCAGAGCTGCACGCCGGTCGGCGATAGCGGCGGAGATGGGATAACGGCGCGCTCGAAGGCGGGGACGACCGTCAGGCGTCGCTCCCGCGAGGGCCGGTGGAAGACTCGCTGCGAGGCGGGCTTCGGAGGACGGCCGCGGTTAGCCATAACATATGCCCTCCTACGAGACAGACCCCCGAAGGGGCCTCGTCTCGGTTGCCGTCCGTCAGGCGTTAGGCGGACGCGAACTGCGGGTCGTCCGCCCGGTGGCCGGCGTCACATACGTCGGGTCGTCCGCCGGACGCCGCCGCAAAGCTCTTGCAGCAGGCCTCGCACCACCACCGCACCTCGCCCTCCGGCACGCCCGGTCACGGATCGCTGACGACTCACGAGCCACGTTAAAAACGCCCCCGAATTATGCACGCGAGAGAAAGTCAT
>ERZ1292637.278-Hain-H14-01um-R3-278-length-35263-cov-5_pt1 | contig 35263 bp, 18 predicted proteins | sample MGYA00564405_ERZ1292637 | MGnify/ENA primary metagenome ERZ1292637 (study PRJEB36523, sample SAMEA6512645) | groundwater metagenome | collected 2019-01-09 | study: AquaDiva: Metagenomics assemblies of 32 groundwater samples | reverse complement strand
ATAACATGGCTATGTATTTCGACGTCATCCAGTATTCAGAAGAATGGGTAAAGCTACGCCTCGGTAGACCCACGGCTAGCAACTTCAAGCGAATTTTTACGCCTAAGAAAATGGAAGTCTCTAAACAGTCCGACCATTACCTCTACACACTCCTGGCTGAGTATCAATTGCAGCGTCCAGCTCAAGAGGAATTAGTGCTCTGGGCGACCGAACGAGGGAAGGACTTAGAACCAGAAAGCGTGGACTACTACGAGCTGACTACTGGGACCACTACGCAAGAGGCTGGAATTTTCTTTGACGACACTATGAGATATGGCGCTTCTCCTGACCGCCTTATCGGGGACGAGGGACTCCTAGAACTGAAGAACCTCCTGCCAGCCACTCACCTCAACTGCCTATTCGGCGGCGTTCTCCCAGAGGAACACAAGCTTCAAGTGTACGGGCAACTGTTTGTAAGCGGACGGAAATGGATTGATTTCTTGTCCTATAGCCCGGAACTTCCACCCCTCCTTGTCCGAGTAATGCCGGATAAGGATATGTTTGAAAAACTTGAGGTTGGGCTAGAAGAATTTCTCCGCCAACTGGAGGAGAAGAAGAAGCAACTAGCGGCATTGTATGAGAAGTAAACCACCCACGACTCAAGTCGTGGGTTTCTTGTGGGAAATATGCCAATCGGATTATCAGAAGTTGTTCAACTCATTATCGCGTTAGTGACGGCTAGGGACGAAGAGGTAAAATTGCGAAAGAGCGCAGAGGCAGAAAGGGACGAGTTGCGCATCGACATAGCCGCACTCAGGTTACGCCAGCGCAACGCAGAGGTGAGTAATATGCGTGAATCATTAGAGGAAGCCCCGTGCGACCGCGAGCTGTCACCTGCGCGCGCCTACGTATTATGGGCAGGAGTCCTGACAAGTGAAGTCATCGAATTTGGCCCGTCAGGGTCGTTTGCCGTCGACGGGAAACTTGTGCTGACCTGCTGGCCTGCTAATGTGCGTAGGCTGCTTGAGGGAGCATCGGGGAACATGGTGCGGATTGTATTAGAAATAGTCGACTGAGCCCGTATAGGAGTGAGAAAGATATGTCAAGTTTTTCTTTTGAAGATAAAAAATGTTGGTGTGGACAGCCGGCAAAAGTTAGGCATTGCTCTTTGCATGGGGAGTACCCCCCGTACTTTGAATGCGCTGAGCATGGATTTCGATCAGTGGAAAAACCGAAGCTTCCAGAGGAACAGCGTGCTGCTTCCCCTCCGTCGCCTCTCTCGTTCTGGAACCGTCTCAGCCAGTACATCGCGGCGAAAGTAGTAGATTTTATAAAGCAGTAGCTCAACGAAGCCGAATTCCTAATTCGGCACGCTCGCTAAGAGGGTATCTTGGACGAGGTTCTGATACCATGACCCAGCAAGGGGGGTGCTGATACAGACGACTCGTCCGCCTCCCTGTATTGTTGGCAAGATGGCCGCCCAGCTCTCCGCTGCTTTTGGCCAGAATGCTATCTCTTCGCAGCGCACGAGGCTTTTGCCTTCGCCGCGTATCTTGTCCGGGATTCCAGGGAACGCTTCTATGGTCGATCCGGTCTCGACCATCATTATTTTCTTGGGGTTCCCTTCAAGTCCCATCCATAACCGAATCTCTGGGCGTGGGCATTTAGGTGGTAGGTGATTATAGAGCCAGAGCACGCGCCCTAGGAATTTCTCACTACCCGACTGATCCTGAGCGATAACAGCGACGTGCGCCTCTTGTGTAAATGAGGTAAGCCAGAGTTCCAGCCCTGAACACATCCAGCTAAAAAGCATACGGCGGGACTTTACCACGGTAAGTAGCCGTTCCGACTGCCACAACTTGCAGAAGAGTTCCACATGGGGGAGCTTCGGAATAAGCCGGATAACTTCCGGCTCTCCTGCCCTCACTTCGTCCTTGGTGTAGTTTGTCTCCGTCAGGTACTCGAATGGGTATTTTTTCCACCGGGCAGCTTGGAATATGTCCGCTTCAGTCACAAGTACGGCAGGGTCGAACTTTGGCGTAGCCATCTCTTACCTCGAAGGGGCGCTCTGTTCGCGCAGGGGCGGAAGAGCAGGCGAACGAGGAGGCAGAGCCGTCACGGGGGGTGGGTTCCTTGCTGCTTCCTGCTTCTCTGTTAAGTATTTCTGAAAATTGAGTTCCTTAGTTGAAAAGAGGATACGTTTCTCGTTCGCACGATCCTGAAGCATCCGCCATCTAGGAAAATCGAGTTCTTTCAGCTGACCCATGGCGCGGTTGTATGTGTCCATATCCTCTGCTCGGTCAAGCCGCTCAATGGTACGTTCTAGCATTTGTCCGCGAACGCCCCTATATGTTTGCAGGGATATGTCGCTGAGGAACACCCCTGTCCAGAACCTCAAGGTCTCAAAGTCGGGATTGCGCATGACGGGAAGTTTCGTGAGAGGATCAATAATAGTCTTGCGCGACCCGATCCATTCATCAGGAATGGGGAATGGGGCCGCCTCTGCGAGTTCCTGCACGAAAGTTCGGGACTGCACCTCCGGTCCTCCCTGCTGTCGGCGTATCCCCTCACTGATGCGCCCGAAAGGAACGAACGGCTTGGCGGCGCGCGCAAATGCGGGGCCGAATTTGAATCGGGTCGGATCCTTGTAGTAATCACGGGCGGCGAGCAGCCCTTGCAGCAGTGGTCCCGCGGAAGGGGAAACTCCAGAGAATGCAGCAATCAGCTCATCAGTCGGCGACTCTCCCCTGAAATACCAATCCTTAAGTGCCCTGGCCGTGAGGAACACGGGAAACCACGGCTGTCCACCCGGACGATACCAGCGTTCCTTCTCCCCCACGTCGGAGAGTTTTACCATCCCAGTACGGTCTAGCGACCAGGGCATACCTGGGAGGTGTTTCCCTGTTTCCTCTTCTTCTTCCGGGAAAACGGAAGAGAGGAGCGTAAAGATAGTGCCGAGCACCATGAGTCGAGCGATACGTTCAATATGCTCCGGGGAGAGCCCTACCTTCGCCAACCCGCCCCGATCAAACTGAAAGCGAGAGTCCGGATCCATGCGGGCGCCGGGATTGAGCGCCGCTAAGTAGTGCCCCATCATTTGCATGATCTTATAGCCGTAGGTCACAAAGGGGGAGATAAGTCGGCTACCGGAGTATTCTCTAAATTTACCCATCCGCGAATTGACGTTCGAGTAATCCAGGCCAAAGGTGTCTACGAACTTACGCATTTCAGCGTAAGCCTCTTTCATCTCAAGCACTTGCGCTTGAGTCGCCGACTTGGGGATACCTAATTGTTGACTCACGGCGAGGGCGGTGGCTCGTTTTACGTAATTGTCCACCGCTCCCATGGTTAAGCTTAGTACGCCGCTAAATGCGGCGTCTACTGCGTTGCGGTCTCGAAATTGAGTAATCAAATTAGAATGTGCCCCTAACAACTCAGGGGAATAGACCTGACCCACTGAAGGAAGAAGCGCCCGGAATGGCGCGGTGGCAACATCAAGAAAGGGTCGAACTTGCCCGGTCAACATGGCCTTTGCCGCCGTATCTGCCACTAGCGTTGCATACTGAACCCCGCTTCCTACAATGTTGTTCGCAAACGTTCCTGGATAGAGCAGCAGATTTGCCGTGATGTAACTGCCAATGCTCCGCGAAGCGTCAGCTACAGCCGACGTGCTCTTCACGGGTTCCATCCATGCGACCATTTCCTTGTATAGCTCTTCTGGGATTTGCCGACCGCCAGCAATTTGACCGATGAATTTCCCCCGCCGTGTCAGGACATTTTTGGGTATTTCCACCCAGCCCTGGCGTATGCCGTCTGGACCTATGGGGTCAGTGACAAGCGGAACGAGTCTCGTCATCATCTTGTTCCACTCGTCTTCTTTGATGAGGTCGTGCCACACCTTCACTACAGACCGCTCAAAGTCGTGAGAGAAACCTTTCCCTTCCTCAGCCTGGCGCGCGATTCGTGAGCCTGCCAATTTCTTTCTCAGTCTCGTGTGCCGCCCAGCGAGGACGCCAAGCCCCTCGAAAAACCCGTTCGTCCAGAAGTGGTGCATGTATCCCTCGATTTCTCCAGAGACATTGAACACTTCCTTGACAATATCGCGCATGTCAACCCAATAGCGGACGGCAGCCTTCTCCTGATCGCTTAACGCATCCCAGAACTCTTCTCCTTGCTCCGGAGTGTAGCGCCATTCTTTCATAATGGGGAGACCATATTGATCCCGCATTAACTCCTTCGTGTCAGGATCTTTCTCAAATATCCGCGACCCGAAGACGGGCTGACCATTCTGGAAAGTCTTTATGCTTTCCGCTGAATCAAACAACGCATCTTGTCTCGAAGCCGGAACCCCAAACCTTTTGGCGGTGGTATCGAAGGAACGGAAGAATTTAGAAATCTCCGAAGCGTAGCGCTTGCCAAATGTCCGCGTGAGAATCCGCCACATGCCCTCATGTGTCAGCAGTTGCCCCATCGTCTCAATAACATCGGCCTCTTGCGTGGAGATGCGCGCTTGGGTCCATTGCTCTTCGGAGAGCACCTTTTCCCCCCGACCTTCACCGAGCATGGTTTCCAGTTCGATGGCACGGTGCCCCGCGTACTTGCGAGCGAATTGCCCTATACCAGCAATCTCTAGCGAGAGCATCTCAGGGTCAATGCCAACGTTGAGCTGATTTATTAGCTTATCCCCGAGCCGCTTACGGACTTCCTCGGCGATAAACCTGCGCTCTCCGGTAAGGGACTGTGGCTGTGGGTCTTCTTCTTCCCTGATCGTATCGCCCCCATCTACCCCAAGCTCTTTGTCTATTTCCTTTTGTTTCTCGGTCAGCTCCAGTAATCTATCTTCTTGCGGGAATGGATTCCCGAGCAAGCTCGCGTATTCCTTTTGCTGCTTTTGGTCATTCGCAACCCTGGCTTCCACCCTGGCTAACCTGGGGTCAAGGCTAGATAGTGCAGCATTGAGTCCGCCAACACTCAGCGTTCCTACGTCCAGAGAATACCCATTGGGAAGCTGGAGGTAAGATTTAGATCCTCCGCCTAACATTGGACGTATCCGGATCTCCACCCCTCGATAGTTCCCCATAACTGAAGGTTCTTCCATCGAGACTGTGCTGGACGCTCTTTCTAGGGCTTGGTTAATGTCCTCTCTCCCTACTACGGTCTCCCCAAGAATAACGGCAGTCGGCTTCTCTGTTTTTTCGCTGGTATCCCGCAGTCGTATTGCTTCTTCGATCTCGGCAACCTGCGTCTCGGCTGCCGCAATGCGCTGGGGAATCAAGGTCAATTCCCGTGCTGCCTTTGCTTGCCCTTCCTTATACTGCGACCGCAACATCCCGAGTTTACGGACTTCTGTGTCGACCTTCACCTTTTCCATAACCAAGGGATTTCCGGACGCGATCGCTTTTATCTCGGACGCCGTGAGTGCGTCCTTGTCCGCGTCTTCAATCGATCGTGTCGTCAAGTCGCCAGACATAGCTTGAGCGATCATCCGCGCTTTTGCTTCAAGCGTTTGCCACATGTAGACATCAAATGACTTTTCCGTCACGTAGTGATGTATTCCTACGGTGAAGTTTGGGTCTTTCCCAAAGAATTCATTTCCCTGCCGAAGGATGCGTCCGTTGCGCTGCTCTACGTCCCGTGGACGCCACGGTGCATCGAGGTGATGCAAGGCCACGAGCTTGCGCTGAACGTTTGTTCCTGCCCCCATCTTCTCCGTGGAGCCAATGAGAACGCGCACCTTGCCGGAATTTGCGTCGGCAAAGAGCTTCGTTTTCTTCGCGTCCGTGTCTGCCTGATGAATAAAGGCAATCTCCTCTCCTTTTATGCCAGACTTTACAAGCTTGTTTTGCAGCTCCACATAGAGACTATCTCGTAGCGTAACCTCTTCTGCCGTTTCGACGTCACCGCTTTCAACCCCATCTTCTTCGCTTGGGGTGGGGGTAGTGGCTTTCTTCGCCGCTCCCTTTGCTTTTGGCGTGGACATGTCAAGGAAAACAAGCTGTACGCCTTTCCCCTCCGCCGTCTCCTTATAAAGAGAGTCAATCTGCTTGGCCGCCACGTTTAGCTTCCCATTGCGATCTTCTTGCGCCTGTGGAAGGACAAGCCGAATATCAAGCGCGGCTTTGCGTCCTTCGCTGGTAATTTTCAGCATGTTATCGTCGCGTGAGTCTACGTGCCCACCTTGGACAGCGCTAGCTCGGGAGGCTAGGGAGGAGATAAATTCCAGCAAGGTCTCTGTCGCGGGCGAAACGTGAACGTCCGGCTTTCCTCCTCGCAGTTTTGGAACGGGAAGATTGAGGTCTTCGGCTGTCTTTACGTCCATGACTTGCCGAAACATCTGGATCAGCTCAGGGACGTTGACGAACTTCGCGAAACGAGTGCGTGGCCTATACCCAGACCCGTCCGGCTTCATCTCAATTGTCGTGACTGCCTCGCCAAAGTTCTGCGCCCACGCATCGAAATTTGTAAGCCCGGATTCTTCCAGCACCTGCGGCTGAAGATAGCGCTGCATGGTGAACACTTCCGCCATGGAATTGCTGACCGGAGTACCAGTAGCAAATACAACTCCTCGCCCGTTGGTCAACCGCCTGAGATACTGCGTCTTTACGAACAAGTCGAAGCTGCGGTTACTCTCCGCAGCTGGAAGTCCCGACACTCGCGTCATCTTTGTCGGCGTAAATAGATTCTTGAAGGCATCGCTTTCATCTACGAAGAGAAAATCGACGCCGGTCTCTTCAAACGAAACCACGGCATCTTGCGCAAGCTCTTCTTTTTTCTCCCTAAGTTTTTTCTCTAGCCGCTTTTTTGCCTTCTCTATCTCCTTGATGACACGGGTGCCTAGCCGTGCTTCCTTTGCTTCGAGAATAGCGTCGCCGAGTTGGTTGATTTCCTTATGGAGAAACTCATTAAAAAGGTCGTCCCCTACAGGAAGGCGGGTAAAGCTTGAGTGCGCAACGATGACGGCATCCCAGTCTCCTGTCGCGATGCGGCTCATAAGCCGCTTCCGATTAGCTGCGGTAAAGTCCTCTTTCTGGGTCAGGAGAATATTCGCTGCGGGATAGAGACGGCGAAATTCGATTGCCCATTGCTCCGTGAGATGTTTAGGGACCACGAACATCGGCTTCTTGGCGATCCCCATACGCCGAAGCTCCATCGCTGCTGCTATGCCCGTTATTGTCTTACCCCCTCCTACGACATGGGCGAGCAGGGTATTGCCGCTTTGTAAGATGCGCCAGACAGCGCCGGTCTGATGTGGACGTAGGGTCACGAGAGGAGTCATGCCCGGAAACGTCAGGTGATCCCCGTTGTACTCACGTAAGCGAGTATTGTTGTATGTGTCATTGTAGATACGGCTGAGCCGTGTAGCCCTTTCTTCGTCGGCCCATATCCAGGTCTTGAACTCGTTCTTGAGCGCTTCTTGTTTCTCCCGAGCGGCGAGTGTCTTTGCCTGGTTGATTACGCTGGTCCCGTCTTCTGTCTGGTCGCGAACCGTGGGGAGTCGTTGATTCATCGCGTCTTCGATAAGGTCAACCGCCCCATACCTGCTCGTCCCCCACGTCTCTACGTTTCTCGCGGAGGAAGCCAGATATGTCGAGGGCTTATCAATAACCCACGAAGCAGTAACGGGAACATGTCGGACTGTCGGGACATTCTCAACATTGAGGATGTAGCGGAGAAAATCCTGCAAATCCCCGGTAGGTACCCACGACGCCCCGAGATGGACATCAATCTGAGAGGGGGTGATGTCTTCCGGCTGTACCACAATGAGCGCATCCACGTTCTCCTGATACTTTACGTCAGCACGGGCCGCTCCTTCCGCCACGGACAGCTTATGTTTGACGTTCCCAGAAAGGTACGCATCCGCCGTTTCCCACCCGCCCTCTGGATTCTCGAAGACAATACCCCGGAGTTCCTCGCGCAGGTCAGCTAGCGACCCCCCGGTGAGCTGCGCCATGCGGTCGAAATCTATTCCCCCTGTCTCGTCTAGCGAGACCAATAGCGCATCTTTCGCCGTCTCCGCGTGAGAAATTGTCTTTTTGGGAGAAATCGTGCGCTTGGTGAAAATATCCGCCCTTGTTGCCGACTTCGTTTCAGTATCGTAGTTTTCAAGAGAGAGCAGCAGGGGAAGGTCGGGATCCTCTACAAAGCTGCGGACATTTGCTCGATCGTGCAAGAGTCCATGCGCCTTAACAAACGCTGCGTATTGAGTCCCTAGTCTCTCCTGAATCTGGGAAATCTCCGCATCGGGAGCGTCGGTCAATTGAGACTGGAGAAGCTCACGGACAGTATCGCGTAACCCGACCATGCCCTTAATACGAGCAAGCGCCCCTGAGTCAGTAGTGGAAACCGGGATTACTCCACTAACCGTGTTCTGATAAAGACTTTTCCCCTTGAGAAAGTACGCATTCTGTTTGGTCTTGCCCGGATCGAGGTCTTGGGCATACGATACCCGACTCTTTTGTGCGACTGCCGCTGCGGGCGTAATCGCATTTTGCGGTAAACTCGCGAGCGCTTCTCGCATGGCTTGAGGCAGGTTTTGTCCTTGTGGGGCGGTAAGAGTTGGCTCTCCCCCCCTGTACATTGTTCCGGCTAGTTCCATCTCTCCCAGCAGCATGTGCGGATGAGTGACGAAATATTCATTGATAGTTATGAGGCTACCCGACGTGCGATCGGCAATGGTCTCGGTCTTCTCCCAGGTTTCCCCGCTCCGCTCTTTCCCCTCTTCTCGTTTGCGCAGGAAAATAAGGTCTGTCGTGACCGATGTTCCTGCCGTGTCCTTGAATGCGGTATTGGGTAGCCGGACGGCGCCGAGGAAGTCCGCACGCTCGGCAAGGTACGCCCTTACCTGCGTATCGACTCCGTCAAGAGTGTAGCGTGAGGTAATGAAAGCCACGACGCCACCGGGCCTCACCTTGTCAAGCGCGCGAGCGAAGAAGTAGTTGTGTATGCCTTTCGTGATGAAGGGCGGGTAGTTCTTATCGGCAATACCGACGCCAAACGGGACATTGCTTACCGCAACATCGTAAAACCCGTTAGGGATTTTCGCATCTTGAAACCCACCAATACGGACATCACTTCCTTGATAGATTTGTTTCGCTATCTCTCCGGTTATCTTGTCAAGCTCTATGCCCGTCCGTGCGGTGTGAGAAGCGAGGGAAGGAGGCATGAGCCCAAAGAAGTGGCCGACTCCCATGCTCGGCTCAAGAAGGCGTCCCCCAGTAAAACCAAGATGCTCAAGCGCCCGGTAGATTTCCCGAATGACAGGAGCGGAAGTGTAATGCGCGTTCTCGGTGGAAGCCCGGGCGGATTGGTAAGCAGAGGGGGATAGTAACTCTTGAAGTTCCTTTCGTTCGTTGCGCCACTCGTCCCTGGCTAACCTAGGGTCGCCGTACTGCGCAAATACCTGCGGAAGCGCTCCCCATCCCGTGTATTTCACGAGGACTGCCTGTTCTTCCTGCGTCGCTGTGCGGCCTTCACTAAGAATCTGCTTTAACGTGCGGATGGCGGCAACGTTGTTCGCGTATTTTGCCTTCGGCCCACCGGCCCCGATTTGATCGGTGTCGGTAATGATGTAGTCTCGCCCTCTTCCTGGGCTGTCCACATGTGGGGATTCTCCCCGAGGACGGGGGCCTGTTCCTCGCTCAAGAGAAGGAGCCACTCCTCCCGTACCAGCTCCCATGCTACTTGCGGGCTCACTCCCTGGGATACTAACTCCTCGTAGGCTTTCTTCGTCAATTCCTGGGCGTTGAGGAGGGACTGGTGGAGTTGTCCGCTCTTCTCTAATTCCCGGTACATCTTGGGGCGGTTCTCCCGCCAATGTTTCTTCGCTAGCCTGCCGAATGCTGTCAATTGCTGCACGGTTCTGCTCCTCTATTGTGTTGTCTATCTCCTCGTCCGATATTGCATCAAGTTCCTGCTCCGTCTGCATGCCCGACTTGTCCATCCCTGGCCAGTTGCGGGCAGCGAGATACCAGGATTTCAGATATGGCCTTGCTTTTTCCCCAACATCCTGGGTTATCGATTTGACGAACTGCGCAAACGAGTGAGCCCCGGCTTCTAGGTGAAACACGGCAAGCTCGGCCCCTAGCGAGAGCATCTCAGGGTCAATGCCAACGTTGAGCTGATTTATTAGCTTATCCCCGAGCCGCTTACGGACTTCCTCGGCGATAAACCTGCGCTCTCCGGTAAGGGACTGTGGCTGTGGGTCTTCTTCTTCCCTGATCGTATCGCCCCCATCTACCCCAAGCTCTTTGTCTATTTCCTTTTGTTTCTCGGTCAGCTCCAGTAATCTATCTTCTTGCGGGAATGGATTCCCGAGCAAGCTCGCGTATTCCTTTTGCTGCTTTTGGTCATTCGCAACCCTGGCTTCCACCCTGGCTAACCTGGGGTCAAGGCTAGATAGTGCAGCATTGAGTCCGCCAACACTCAGCGTTCCTACGTCCAGAGAATACCCATTGGGAAGCTGGAGGTAAGATTTAGATCCTCCGCCTAACATTGGACGTATCCGGATCTCCACCCCTCGATAGTTCCCCATAACTGAAGGTTCTTCCATCGAGACTGTGCTGGACGCTCTTTCTAGGGCTTGGTTAATGTCCTCTCTCCCTACTACGGTCTCCCCAAGAATAACGGCAGTCGGCTTCTCTGTTTTTTCGCTGGTATCCCGCAGTCGTATTGCTTCTTCGATCTCGGCAACCTGCGTCTCGGCTGCCGCAATGCGCTGGGGAATCAAGGTCAATTCCCGTGCTGCCTTTGCTTGCCCTTCCTTATACTGCGACCGCAACATCCCGAGTTTACGGACTTCTGTGTCGACCTTCACCTTTTCCATAACCAAGGGATTTCCGGACGCGATCGCTTTTATCTCGGACGCCGTGAGTGCGTCCTTGTCCGCGTCTTCAATCGATCGTGTCGTCAAGTCGCCAGACATAGCTTGAGCGATCATCCGCGCTTTTGCTTCAAGCGTTTGCCACATGTAGACATCAAATGACTTTTCCGTCACGTAGTGATGTATTCCTACGGTGAAGTTTGGGTCTTTCCCAAAGAATTCATTTCCCTGCCGAAGGATGCGTCCGTTGCGCTGCTCTACGTCCCGTGGACGCCACGGTGCATCGAGGTGATGCAAGGCCACGAGCTTGCGCTGAACGTTTGTTCCTGCCCCCATCTTCTCCGTGGAGCCAATGAGAACGCGCACCTTGCCGGAATTTGCGTCGGCAAAGAGCTTCGTTTTCTTCGCGTCCGTGTCTGCCTGATGAATAAAGGCAATCTCCTCTCCTTTTATGCCAGACTTTACAAGCTTGTTTTGCAGCTCCACATAGAGACTATCTCGTAGCGTAACCTCTTCTGCCGTTTCGACGTCACCGCTTTCAACCCCATCTTCTTCGCTTGGGGTGGGGGTAGTGGCTTTCTTCGCCGCTCCCTTTGCTTTTGGCGTGGACATGTCAAGGAAAACAAGCTGTACGCCTTTCCCCTCCGCCGTCTCCTTATAAAGAGAGTCAATCTGCTTGGCCGCCACGTTTAGCTTCCCATTGCGATCTTCTTGCGCCTGTGGAAGGACAAGCCGAATATCAAGCGCGGCTTTGCGTCCTTCGCTGGTAATTTTCAGCATGTTATCGTCGCGTGAGTCTACGTGCCCACCTTGGACAGCGCTAGCTCGGGAGGCTAGGGAGGAGATAAATTCCAGCAAGGTCTCTGTCGCGGGCGAAACGTGAACGTCCGGCTTTCCTCCTCGCAGTTTTGGAACGGGAAGATTGAGGTCTTCGGCTGTCTTTACGTCCATGACTTGCCGAAACATCTGGATCAGCTCAGGGACGTTGACGAACTTCGCGAAACGAGTGCGTGGCCTATACCCAGACCCGTCCGGCTTCATCTCAATTGTCGTGACTGCCTCGCCAAAGTTCTGCGCCCACGCATCGAAATTTGTAAGCCCGGATTCTTCCAGCACCTGCGGCTGAAGATAGCGCTGCATGGTGAACACTTCCGCCATGGAATTGCTGACCGGAGTACCAGTAGCAAATACAACTCCTCGCCCGTTGGTCAACCGCCTGAGATACTGCGTCTTTACGAACAAGTCGAAGCTGCGGTTACTCTCCGCAGCTGGAAGTCCCGACACTCGCGTCATCTTTGTCGGCGTAAATAGATTCTTGAAGGCATCGCTTTCATCTACGAAGAGAAAATCGACGCCGGTCTCTTCAAACGAAACCACGGCATCTTGCGCAAGCTCTTCTTTTTTCTCCCTAAGTTTTTTCTCTAGCCGCTTTTTTGCCTTCTCTATCTCCTTGATGACACGGGTGCCTAGCCGTGCTTCCTTTGCTTCGAGAATAGCGTCGCCGAGTTGGTTGATTTCCTTATGGAGAAACTCATTAAAAAGGTCGTCCCCTACAGGAAGGCGGGTAAAGCTTGAGTGCGCAACGATGACGGCATCCCAGTCTCCTGTCGCGATGCGGCTCATAAGCCGCTTCCGATTAGCTGCGGTAAAGTCCTCTTTCTGGGTCAGGAGAATATTCGCTGCGGGATAGAGACGGCGAAATTCGATTGCCCATTGCTCCGTGAGATGTTTAGGGACCACGAACATCGGCTTCTTGGCGATCCCCATACGCCGAAGCTCCATCGCTGCTGCTATGCCCGTTATTGTCTTACCCCCTCCTACGACATGGGCGAGCAGGGTATTGCCGCTTTGTAAGATGCGCCAGACAGCGCCGGTCTGATGTGGACGTAGGGTCACGAGAGGAGTCATGCCCGGAAACGTCAGGTGATCCCCGTTGTACTCACGTAAGCGAGTATTGTTGTATGTGTCATTGTAGATACGGCTGAGCCGTGTAGCCCTTTCTTCGTCGGCCCATATCCAGGTCTTGAACTCGTTCTTGAGCGCTTCTTGTTTCTCCCGAGCGGCGAGTGTCTTTGCCTGGTTGATTACGCTGGTCCCGTCTTCTGTCTGGTCGCGAACCGTGGGGAGTCGTTGATTCATCGCGTCTTCGATAAGGTCAACCGCCCCATACCTGCTCGTCCCCCACGTCTCTACGTTTCTCGCGGAGGAAGCCAGATATGTCGAGGGCTTATCAATAACCCACGAAGCAGTAACGGGAACATGTCGGACTGTCGGGACATTCTCAACATTGAGGATGTAGCGGAGAAAATCCTGCAAATCCCCGGTAGGTACCCACGACGCCCCGAGATGGACATCAATCTGAGAGGGGGTGATGTCTTCCGGCTGTACCACAATGAGCGCATCCACGTTCTCCTGATACTTTACGTCAGCACGGGCCGCTCCTTCCGCCACGGACAGCTTATGTTTGACGTTCCCAGAAAGGTACGCATCCGCCGTTTCCCACCCGCCCTCTGGATTCTCGAAGACAATACCCCGGAGTTCCTCGCGCAGGTCAGCTAGCGACCCCCCGGTGAGCTGCGCCATGCGGTCGAAATCTATTCCCCCTGTCTCGTCTAGCGAGACCAATAGCGCATCTTTCGCCGTCTCCGCGTGAGAAATTGTCTTTTTGGGAGAAATCGTGCGCTTGGTGAAAATATCCGCCCTTGTTGCCGACTTCGTTTCAGTATCGTAGTTTTCAAGAGAGAGCAGCAGGGGAAGGTCGGGATCCTCTACAAAGCTGCGGACATTTGCTCGATCGTGCAAGAGTCCATGCGCCTTAACAAACGCTGCGTATTGAGTCCCTAGTCTCTCCTGAATCTGGGAAATCTCCGCATCGGGAGCGTCGGTCAATTGAGACTGGAGAAGCTCACGGACAGTATCGCGTAACCCGACCATGCCCTTAATACGAGCAAGCGCCCCTGAGTCAGTAGTGGAAACCGGGATTACTCCACTAACCGTGTTCTGATAAAGACTTTTCCCCTTGAGAAAGTACGCATTCTGTTTGGTCTTGCCCGGATCGAGGTCTTGGGCATACGATACCCGACTCTTTTGTGCGACTGCCGCTGCGGGCGTAATCGCATTTTGCGGTAAACTCGCGAGCGCTTCTCGCATGGCTTGAGGCAGGTTTTGTCCTTGTGGGGCGGTAAGAGTTGGCTCTCCCCCCCTGTACATTGTTCCGGCTAGTTCCATCTCTCCCAGCAGCATGTGCGGATGAGTGACGAAATATTCATTGATAGTTATGAGGCTACCCGACGTGCGATCGGCAATGGTCTCGGTCTTCTCCCAGGTTTCCCCGCTCCGCTCTTTCCCCTCTTCTCGTTTGCGCAGGAAAATAAGGTCTGTCGTGACCGATGTTCCTGCCGTGTCCTTGAATGCGGTATTGGGTAGCCGGACGGCGCCGAGGAAGTCCGCACGCTCGGCAAGGTACGCCCTTACCTGCGTATCGACTCCGTCAAGAGTGTAGCGTGAGGTAATGAAAGCCACGACGCCACCGGGCCTCACCTTGTCAAGCGCGCGAGCGAAGAAGTAGTTGTGTATGCCTTTCGTGATGAAGGGCGGGTAGTTCTTATCGGCAATACCGACGCCAAACGGGACATTGCTTACCGCAACATCGTAAAACCCGTTAGGGATTTTCGCATCTTGAAACCCACCAATACGGACATCACTTCCTTGATAGATTTGTTTCGCTATCTCTCCGGTTATCTTGTCAAGCTCTATGCCCGTCCGTGCGGTGTGAGAAGCGAGGGAAGGAGGCATGAGCCCAAAGAAGTGGCCGACTCCCATGCTCGGCTCAAGAAGGCGTCCCCCAGTAAAACCAAGATGCTCAAGCGCCCGGTAGATTTCCCGAATGACAGGAGCGGAAGTGTAATGCGCGTTCTCGGTGGAAGCCCGGGCGGATTGGTAAGCAGAGGGGGATAGTAACTCTTGAAGTTCCTTTCGTTCGTTGCGCCACTCGTCCCTGGCTAACCTAGGGTCGCCGTACTGCGCAAATACCTGCGGAAGCGCTCCCCATCCCGTGTATTTCACGAGGACTGCCTGTTCTTCCTGCGTCGCTGTGCGGCCTTCACTAAGAATCTGCTTTAACGTGCGGATGGCGGCAACGTTGTTCGCGTATTTTGCCTTCGGCCCACCGGCCCCGATTTGATCGGTGTCGGTAATGATGTAGTCTCGCCCTCTTCCTGGGCTGTCCACATGTGGGGATTCTCCCCGAGGACGGGGGCCTGTTCCTCGCTCAAGAGAAGGAGCCACTCCTCCCGTACCAGCTCCCATGCTACTTGCGGGCTCACTCCCTGGGATACTAACTCCTCGTAGGCTTTCTTCGTCAATTCCTGGGCGTTGAGGAGGGACTGGTGGAGTTGTCCGCTCTTCTCTAATTCCCGGTACATCTTGGGGCGGTTCTCCCGCCAATGTTTCTTCGCTAGCCTGCCGAATGCTGTCAATTGCTGCACGGTTCTGCTCCTCTATTGTGTTGTCTATCTCCTCGTCCGATATTGCATCAAGTTCCTGCTCCGTCTGCATGCCCGACTTGTCCATCCCTGGCCAGTTGCGGGCAGCGAGATACCAGGATTTCAGATATGGCCTTGCTTTTTCCCCAACATCCTGGGTTATCGATTTGACGAACTGCGCAAACGAGTGAGCCCCGGCTTCTAGGTGAAACACGGCAAGCTCGGCCCCTAGCGAGAGCATCTCAGGGTCAATGCCAACGTTGAGCTGATTTAGCTTATCCCTGAGCCGCTTACGGACTTCCTCGGCGCGTTCGCGTGAGACAAGCTTGTTTGTTGCCCCGTAGGTGGGAGCCGAGATATCTGGAGCTACTGGAGGGATCGCTCGAGCTAGCGGTGGAGTCTGTGGTAACGCTTGCGGCTCGCCTTCTTGTATTTTCGCAAGGTAAGCCTGCGCTAACGCTTGATCGGAAAGAGTCTCGACCGGCTTCCCGTCAACCACCTTGCCTACTGCTTTTCGCACAGTTTGCTTAGCGGCTTTGGTGAAAGTGGCTGCGCCTGTGGCTATAGCTTCAAGAGCTTGTTCGACGCGATTGGGCGGACCTGCCGATGGCTTAGGAGTGGGAATGTTTTGTGCCGCTGGAGAACCCGAGAGAGGTAAAGGAGGGAGAACTCTTTCGGGCTCTTCAGCGGCTGGTGAAGGAGGGAGGACAGGACCTGACTCTTCAGTATTAGCAAAGCGGGAGGCAATTGCAAGCGGGGTTTCCTCCTCCCGGACGGGGGGTGGTCTAAATTCCGGAGCACGTAATGCCGCAATGGTTTCCACGGGCGGGTTTTGAGCTTGCCCAAGAATTGGCGGCGCGGCAGATATGGTTGCGCCTTGCCCCAGAATCGGCGGTTCCACGGATACGGTCATCACACCTTGCTCAACCCCTGGGGGAAGCAGGGGAAGTCGCGCCGCCTGCCCCAGGACGGGAGGAGGCGCTTCGAGACGCTGCGCTTCTCCAGGCTCAGGAATTGTTGCCGCGGCAGGCGTTTCCGGGGCGGGCAGGAAAAAGGGTTTTGCCTGAGCCATGACTTCCGCAGGCGCTTCAAATGACACATGAGGGGCTTTTACCGTAGCGCCCTCATCGTCAAATGCTTTCTGTAGGAGCGGTGAACCTTCAGGAATATCAACGTACTGAACAGACGCCCCCTCTTGACCGGCTTTCCGCGCATATTCTGCCGCATAGTCATAATCGGGAGAAAGCCATCGGGCTCCTTCGCCAGGAACACCCCCATGGTAAAAGCGTACCGTTCCCGGCGTGGGCTGAGGAGTAGCGGGCGCAGGAGCGCCTAGTGGTACTTCCGCCGCCGCTATGTCCGGGGGAGGAGCTGCCGGAGTTGTCTGAAGGGTAGGACGCGCGCCTCGGACAATAGCCTCGGCTACCACCCTGAGCTGTTGAGGAGTCATCCTGTCGAGGTGCGGTTCGCCAGTGAGCGCCTCAGACCATACAAGAAAGTCCTGGTTGTTGTCCCATGCGATTTTGCGAGAATCCGCTAGGAGGTGAATGTCGTCTGTTGTCAGCTTCGCTTCTACTGGTGGCGGCTGAGCCGTGGGCGTTGCTACAGGGGACCGTGAAACTCTTTCTCGCAGAGCCGTCAGTAGCTCGCTCCGTTGCTGCTGCTGCCCTGCCGTTGCCACACCCTGGGCTGTCAAGTCAAGCGGAATTGGCTCGCCTCTCTGGATTGACGCCGTTGCGGCTTCCTGAAAGTTCCTCGCCAGGGTTTCGTCTTTGGTCTCTTCCCGGATCGCCTCACTGATATCCGAAGCGGCCTTCATGCGTAGATCTGGCGAAACGTCGGCTTTTGATAATGCCTCGGCGGTTTTTTGCATGTAGGGGCGCTGCGCACCTAATCCTACGCTACTAAAGATAAGCGAAGCTACGAGCGCTTGTGGTCCTGCTTCTATCGCAGCTTCCAGTGGGGATGGTCCGGGAATACCACCAAGCCTATTCGCGGCTACCTGAGCCGCCGCAGTCCCCATTTCCGACAAGGTCTCCGACACCGCCACACCACTAACTTGCCCCAGTGTTTTCCTGAGTGACGGGGTCAATACTGACTGGAGTGCTTCTTTCCCGGCTCCCTTGAAGAAGGTATCTAAGCCAAGAATTTTCCCACCGATAAAGTCCGACACCATCTCTCCGCCACCCTCAGCGACGGCGCGAATAATTTTGATTTGCGTAGCGATATGCGGAGGAATCTGCTTTTCTGGCAGCGCAGAACTGTTGTACTTCTCAATGTCCTTCCCCGCCTGTTGAAATTCCGCCATGGAAAAGAGCGTGCCCCCACTCAAAATCAATCCCGGCAATCCTCCCGCTAGAAAGGCGGGGATGCTTATGGCCAAGGACTGTATGGCGGATTCCGGTCCACGGACGAGCGCTTTCCGCACCCAACCTTCTCCCTCTTCCTTAGAAGGCGTGAACATTCCGGGATTGTCCCGCTCGAAAGATTCAACTTCTTGCAGCACGTTCTCAATGGGCTGTTTCATCGCCGCGCTGACTCTCTCCTCTCCCTTGATGCGGCTTTGCGCTTCAGCAGGAGTTCGCGGAGCGGTTTGTGGGATTTCCAATGCGCCGCCAGCACCGCGCGCTTCTAAAGCCTCCGGCGTTGACGCGGAGAGTAGGAGGTCCGCTGCCGCTTGTCCCGCATTGCCAAGCGTTTTCGCCAAACCTGTCAATGCTCGCGGTCCAGCCGTGGCAATATCAGCCAGTAAGCCTCGGGAAATCTCCGGACGTGGCGGTCCAACCATCCCGGGAGGCAATGCGCGTTCTCGATTCTCGACACGTAGAAGCGGATGTCCATAGGGCATGCGCCCGGTAGTCCGTGTGCGAAGCGGAGGACCAGCAATTGCGGGTGGGGGCGCTTCGCCGAGCACTTGTTGCTGTATCAGCGCCCCTGGGAGCGAACCGCTCAGTCGGTCTGATATCGAAGGCGGGAGAGACGGGGGCTGGACTGGCCCCATTTGGGCAGTAACGTCATCCGGGAGCAGTTTTAGGTGTTTCTCATACGCTTTCTGCTGGTCTGCTGGAGTGAGAGACTGGAAGGCTTTTGCTTGAGTAAGTGTCCCCCACGGTATTGGGGATATCGGTGGAACAGGCGGAAGAGTCTTTCTTAGCCGTGCGCTTACACGCTCCGCCGCCTGTCTTGAGGAAAGAGGACCTGCTTGCCGCCCAGGTTCCAAATCGCTCATTATGTTGCTGACGTAATCTCTCGTTTGTGGACCTAAATGAGAGAGCCACTGGTCTCCACCTGCATCTATGGCGGTCCGGACTCGCCCAGGACCGGCGTGATATGCGGCTATCGCTTTTGGTAAGTCGCCAAAAGTATCCAAATGCTGACGCATAAGTTCCGCGCCCCCCCTGACGTTCTGGGAGGGGACCGTTCGGTCTACTTTTACGTCAGTTGCGGCATCCGGGGTAAGCTGCATCAGCCCAAATGCGTCCGACTTCGAGAGGGCAATGGGGTTGCCGCTGCTTTCTCGTTTCACCATGGACTCGCCAAGAAGCGGGGGTAGCCCGCGAAGGGAGAACTGCTGACCAGCCTCTTCTTTCCCAAAGAGAGAAAAGTGTTTCTGCTCAACCGCCTGTTTTGTCTCCGGAGGAAGAGACTGAAAAGCGAGAGTCCGGCTTAGGACTTCCCACGGGAAGGGAGTACTATTAGCCACTGGGTTATTTTCCAAGAAGGCTGTCGAGGTATTGCTTACCCTGCTCTTCGACATCTGGGGAAAGCATACTCACGGGTGGCATGTTTAGCCCAAATGCGCGATTGATTTCCCCTATCTGCTTTTCCGCAGCGCGTATCTGAGCCTTATACTCCTGAATCTCAGCAGGCGTTCTTCCTTCCATTTGCATTTTCTTATTCGCAGCCTTGATGGTTTCGAGAAGGGGAGCCTGCATAGCTTGAAGCTGTATGCGAGCAACCGGATCGTTTGGGTTAAAACGTGATCCCCCCAAGTCCGGGATAGGCTCCCACGCATTCGTCTCGGGATTGAACTGATGCGGGATGGTCAGCTCCTTTCCATCTGCCGTCGTTACCGGCATGTTCCTCACGGCTGGAGCCTTCCCTGCCCCGCCACCCCCCAGGAGGAATTCATCCATGGACTTAGGGTCATCCTTGTACCTTTCCTGCGCTAACCCGGCTTTGGTTGTAGCGCCGGGCGAGCCAGGTATTGCCCCCACAAACTCCCCTGCATTATTATAAATCTGAGATCCTGGGCGGAAGGCTCGCGTTTTCGCTCGTTCCAGTTCTTGTTTCATCCACATCTCCGCCAATCCCATTCTTGACTGAATCGTGGCGGGAAGACCGCCAATCATTGCCATACCTGGAGGGACAGGACCTGTAGTCGTCGGTCCTAGCTCCCCAGTGCGATACGGGGGGGGCAACTGTTCACCGGGAGTGGTCTTCCCGACAAACGCTTCCGGCGCGATATCACGGAGTCGTTCCGCCTCATAGAGAGGTACGCCACCATAGGTTTCTGTGGGCTTCTGTCCCTCTCTTGCCGTCCCCGTCAGTTCCCCACTGACGATTCTCGACTTTATCAATTCGTCCCGGATCTGCTGAGGGCGCAGCATCTCGGCTAGCCCCAACTGTCCAAACGTGCGCCATGCGCCAGCGCGAGCAGAGGGACGATCCCGCTTTTTGTTTACCAGCCTCACGATCTGGTCAGTCACCAATGCCGGAATAGCTAGCTTCATGAGTGGCGACAGTTGTGGACCACCGAACCCGCTGAAAACCTGAGAGGGTACGTCGCCCAATGCTGAGTTGGCTCCCCGTGCGGCATCGGCAAGGAAGTCGAAGAGCGCCATTATTTCTTCCCCCCTTTTTGCTTACTGCTTGCCTGCGCCGCCCTTAATCCCCCACCCGAGATAAGTGGACCCGCAACTTGTTGAGTGAGCCCAAGCCCAGTCTCTAGCCCGGTGCCGATAAGGGAGTTCTGTAGTCCGCTGAGAATCTTAGCCATTTCCCCCTGTTGTCCCGTTATTGCGTCTGCTTTTGCTTCCGCTAGTGCACCGCCCGAAAGAGTATCGCTCAGTTGTCTCTGTATCTGCGGTTGCTGACTGGTAAGGGCGGCTATGGATGGTGCGGCAAGCCGGGAAAGTATCCCCCCGGAGTCTTCGCCGGAGAGCACCCCACCGAGAATGTCATAGGACTGCTTCTGTAGTGGCTTACCAAGCCCGTAGAGCTCGGAAGCAAGTCCTCCTAATATCTCTACGATGTCAGAGATCCCCAGATTTGCTAGACCTGGACCTAAATTGCCAAAATTACGGTTATCCTGTGCCACTGGCTTGTCCTTTCTCAGCGCTCAGTCTCATTTTTTCCGATGCGAGGAAGTCGCTTTTCAGAAAATACCCAAACCGAGCGGCGTGTCGCGTGCCGTCCTCATGAATAAACCAATCGGGAATTTCATCGGGACTAATGTGAACCCCCATCCTCTCCCATAAGGAAAAAGCATAGGTATTTTCAGAATGTGCGCTCGCCAGGAGAATTTCAATAGGCGGCTGAAGCGGAAGAGCAAATAACTGAGACAACGCCAGGCGACATGCGATGACAGTCCGTCCCTTTCCCCAGAAGCGTTTCCAAAATACCCAATGGGCATGGCATCGGTGCCTAACGATCTGGTCACACCAGATTATTCCCACGACATGCTCTAGCTGTGGCTCTTCTCCTTCTGGAACAAGGAGCGGAAGGAACAGCAACTTCTCCCCGTCGAAGAATCGAATGAACTCATTGAGCGTAAACCGCTTCCCGTCCGCGAACAGGAACTTCGTCGGGTTTTCCTCTTCCATCTTTTGCCAGAGGTAGGCGAGCGTGCCGGGCGGAAAGCTGTCCTCCCGGTAGAGTAGTACCTGAATGTTTTTAGTAACCTCGGGTTGCGGCAAGTAGTCGTTGCATAAGTTGGTCATCGATTTGTCCTGAACCGTCAGGGGAGAATCTCCCCGAATAAGCACGGGAGCCAAAAGACGATACTGGGGGCAACGTTACCCGTGGGGACGGAGGCAACGAAGTGCTCATCGGGGGAGGCGCACCGCCTGATGTTCGTGGCTGCGGTGAGAGCGCACTCTCGAGTAAACCTGGTCCAGCCTCCTTCAGAATGCCAGACGCAAGACCACTTAGTCCTGCTCCTGCTCCTGCCGCACCCGCTGCTGCGGGAACGGACATGAGGGTTGTCCCAGCTAGCGAAGCTGCGGTTGGGGCAACAAAGGGCGCAAGTCCGCTCAGCATCCCACCTAACCCGAGGGCTCCACTACCTAATCCTGCGGCCGTGCCCGCTGCGGCACCACCCATCCCTAAAGCAGAGCCTATGGCTGGCAAAGCCGCCATAACGGCTGGTATAATGGCAGCAAATGGCATATCTACACCCCCTAGAAGCTCACCGGCAATAAGTGGAAATCTACACCTCGGAGAATAGCAGAGAGTCACTGAAAAGAAAATCTCGTCGATCGCTACGGAAGAAGACCCAGAATACGCAAACGTGTTTCAATCTCAGTCAATCGAGTAATTGTGTTAGAAATTATCGTCTGGTCACTAGTGTTTGTTCCGCCTCCAGCTGCACCAAAGGCAGTACCAGATGTGGCAGTAAGCGCCGCCTGTTGGAAAAGCCGCAAGGTTATACCATCCGAAGATCGCCATGCGGGAACTGATGTGATATTCGTGGAGGTCGTGGCTCCAAGATACGAATGTTGCGATGCTATATCGCTAGCCGGAGCGACCCCATTTTGAATAACCAGAGCCTGCGTTGCGCTAGCCGGGCTTGACGTGGTGCCGATCATCAGATTCCTGTTTGCAGTAAAGCGCATCCCTTCGGTTTCCGTGATCGTCCCAGGGGAGGTATTTCTGAATGCGAAAAGTGTGCCCTGAGCAACGTCGGTAAAGGTCTCTTCCGCCGCGAGTATTATTGCCCCCCGCCTGGCGGTAAACGACGCAACCCCGGTTGACCCATGCCCGCCCAGTAGCAGGAGTGCCGAACCCGCCGCGGTGGCGGTAGCCGCCGTCCGATTCCCTTCGGCCCTCCGTCCCACGATACGCGGGTCTCCTCCGTACCCGTCCAATGCTATATTAGCCGCCCCTGTTGTCTCCACGGACCCGTGAAGGGGAAAACTTGGAATCTGATTCCTAAATCCCACAAACCCGTCCCGTTGGGTAAGTAGTGTGCTTTCAAAGAACCCCGTCGCCACCGTGACCCCGGTTGCGGTCGTCGAGGTTTCAGTGAAAATCTCTGTCGCGAGCCCGCGAGGCTGTATATGAACAAGCGCAGTTGCCGCCGTTGATGTTCCTGCTGTTCTTCTCAGTCGGAGATGGAGACGATCGTCTCCATCAACCTGGTTGACTTCGAGGTCAAAGTCGTCACTATTGGCGCTTACTCCAGTATCGACGAAAGGAAAAGCCGTTTCCCACGCAGCATTGACGGACCTGTTTCCCCCAATAAGATACCGCTTTGCCAGCGAGGTTGAGTTGCCGTCAGATATGGTCACTGCCACGTCAAGCGAATGGCCGCTCCCGGGGACTTGGAAATACCCCACGCCGATAATGCTGTTTGCTCCCGTGGGGAGCAGGCGCGAGAGAAGAATGTCCCTTCGGCTGGTGGGAAGTTCCGCGTGGATAATAAGTCTTATTTCTTCGATAATTTTTCGCAACTCATCAAGTAAATTATCTACGTACTTTTTGGTGGTCGCATCGGCTTTTTCAATGGGTGCGCCCATATTCGTAATACGATGCGTTCCCATATCTAGATTGGCGGCAAAAGGTGGAGGCGTCCCTTCAAGACCCAGGAGATTGCGGAATGTACTAGAAATGACTTGTAGAACGAGGTTGATATCATTGTTTAAGCGATCAAGCCGTTCCTGGTCAGACAGACGGGTAGGGGTGCTCGGAACACGGAACAGAAATCTTTGATCGCTGTTGACTGGCATATTTAATTCACAAACCGCCATGGCGAACCATCGCGGTCTAACTCGTACCCGTGGCCTTCAATAAAACTGCCGTCAGAGAAAAGTTGAAAAGGAGCGGTGGAAGTCAGCACCACACGCGCTATTCTCCCAGCTACGCCGATAGGCAACATTTTAATAATGGATGCGCGAGAGATTTGCGCCGGAATAGAGAAGGTTGCCTTGCTCGTATTCTCAAAATACACCGTACCTGTAATCGTCGCTGTTCCCTTAATGACTACGTAGGCCCGAGGGCCTAACCATCCCCTTCTTCCGCCAAAAGGAGCCACTGGCGCGCTGTCGAACACCGTGATGGGAGGAGGAAGTGGTATAGTTCCCGGAAATGTATGGCCATAGTAGAGGAAGGCCGTAGAGGTATCGGCAACAAGACGAAGTGCGACGGCTCGTCCTTCTGGAGAAGTAGCCAGAGTTATCGTGAGAACACTATGAGCGTTGTTTTTCAGGGTTGCCGTCTGTACCACGACGTTATCTACCAACACGGATGCAGCAACATTCTGATTATTTGTATTGATCTCAACTTCGCAGACACGAAAGATTTTCGGAGCAGGAGTACCCTCTAGATTGACCACAGTTTCAATCTGGGTGACGCGAAGAGGCTCTTTCAAATACTGGAACTGATGTTTGTAGTATTTGAAGACTGCTGCCCCCACCATTTTGAGACGCAGATTCGTGGCGCGTGGGTGAGCAACGTCGAACGAGAATACTCGGTCCCTACGTGCGTTTGTGTTAAGAGTAAAAGTCTGAGCGAGATTTACCCCATCTGCTTCAACCGTTACCGTAACGTTTCCGCCATACGTATTTGCCGTGACCTGCAATTCTTGTAGGATCTTCTCACCCGGCCACTGCTCGTCCATAACTTCCGTCTCCAGGTCGAGCAGTCGAAAAGGTTCTTTCAGGTACTGAAACTGATGGCCGTAATATTTGAAAGCCGTAGCGGCTGTCATTTTCAGACGGAGTGTCGTCGCTAGCGGGTTTTCGATGGTGAATGCAAAGACCTGAGTGTAATGCCTTGCCGTATTGAGCGTAAAGGTCTGACCGAGGTTAGTCCCGTCCGCTTCGACTGTAACCGTTACGTTTTGACCAAATGTGTCGGCTTCAATCTTCAGTGCCTGTAGGTATTTCTCGGAAGGATATCCCTCATCTATTACTGCGGTCTCTAGGACAGTAACCCGCAACGGTTCTTTGAGGAATTGGAACTGGTAGCCGTACAGTTTCCATTCCGCCGTACCGTCAAACTTCAGCCTGATTGCAGTGGCAATCGGATTTTCAATAGTAAAAGAAAAAACTTGGCTTCGTCGAAGCGTCGTATTGAGGGTAAACGTTTGCCCAAGATTTGCGCCGTCTGCTTCCACCGTGACCGTGACATTATTGCCAAACGTGTTGGCTTCGATCTGTAATTCCTGAAGTAGCTTCTCAGCCGCATGCCCTTGCGTGTCGTAATCAGTGGACGTATCAATGACCCGTTTTGGTTCAGGAATATGCTGACAGCCAACACTGAAGAGGGTTACACGGGCAGTGGATAGATTTCCAGTAAGGCGCACCGCCCCCCTGAATGCGATGGTCCCCACACCTCCATTGACGGGCAAATACACCTTGTCGCGAGTAGCAGTGGAGACCGTGCCAAGGGTCACAAATGCCGCTCCATCAAAGGACACCTGCACTGTGAGTGTCTGCCCCCCGGTCAAAACATCGATCACAACATCCTTGATATCCGTCTCAACGTCACTTTGCTTCAGTTCCGTATCCCAGGCTTTCAGCTGCACGGCAAAAGGTATTGTCGCAGACCCTCCATCCGTAAAAACTCCCGCATTCTCTGTAGTCGAGTCCAATAGCATCAGCCAGCCGTCACTGGTCCCCGCCTCCAAATTGTCAGTCTGTGAGGCTCCCCCCGCCTTCTCCCAGGCCAGCCGTTGAATGGCCCAGCCACTTTGCGCAGTCGCGTTGGATCTGACGTGCCACTTTCGCGTAGAGATATCGTAGAAGAGCGTTACCCGTTCCCCCGCGGCTGTAGTAAACGTCATGACATATGACGACTCGAAGAATGTTCCGACCACTCCCTCTAATAATGCAGCCGTACTGACATCGATTGGAGAAATGACAACACCATCAAGTGTAAACGTTTCTCCTCGAAACAACGGTTCGATTTCCGTAGAAATATTGGCCGCCGTTCCCCCAGTAAAGAGATAGACACCATCATAACCCTTATAAAACACGCCATGTGGAGATGGCGCAATGGAATAAGGAGACCCCGTCCCTTCTGGCGCTTCCGTTGCTGTGGCGATATATGAACCTTGCAGTCCCCGGACTCGGTACACCCGCGACTTCGTAAAGAGGATAATGCTTTCCGCCCAAATGCATCCACCTATAATGATGTCGATTGGATCGCCAGCTAATCCATAGTTCGTAAACGGACAACTCTCAGGATAGCCGGACTCCGACCACCGAAACGCATACGGCGCCTCTTCCTCACCCGAGCCGGATGTCACATTTGTCATACCAAAAAAGAAGCATCGGTTGTCGAATGGTCCGAGGATGAATTTGCTTGCTGGTGGGATGTGGTGGATATCAAAGAGCCCTTCACCTAGCGCCACATCTCCAAGATCATCGGTCTGGGTCGCCGTGGCAACCGTAGCCCGACTAACAAAATGCCAGTTCCCATCCCCCAAGAGCACGTTACGCCGCCACATCTCCCAGTGGGACGCTTGCGCGTCCCAAGAAGCAAAGTCCGAAGGGCGGGCCACGGTGATCCGTTGTCGATGTACGGTAACTTGCGCGGTGGTCGCTATGACTGCGGAGTAGATATCCGCAAGTCGACGAGAATTCGACCGGATCTTCAGCGTGTCATTCCATAGCGTAATCTTATAGTCATGCGTCCCATCCGCATGTGTGTTGGCCTCCAGACGCATGTCGTCAGCAGAGACGAGGACTTGCCCTTTGGGATTCGCACCAACCGTGATCTGCACGCCGTCCACAGCCGCCCAGACGATTGCAGATCCGGCTGTCGGCTTTTCTCGCTCGAAAGCATTCTTAGAAATCTTGAACTCTTGCCATGAATTGTCTCCCTCAAACTGGAATGGGGAGATGCGAACATGGTAGTAGTTGGTGGTAAAGTTCCCATCCAGAGACAGCGCCACTTCAACGTGATCGAGATTCTGCCGACTGTCCACACGCAGCATCAGGCGAATGAACCCGTCTTCTCCCGAGCCGGAAAGGTCTATGGCCGCAAAGGTACGACGAAATCGCTCAACCTTAGTCGCAGGCACGGTAAATGACCGGGCCGAAGTCTCGTAAGGCAGAAGTGCGACTGCCTCCGTCCCGAATCCATCTTGCGCCGTATACGCCGCGGCAAAGCTATCGATCGCGGTGGTCGTTGGCTGGCCGGCAGTGGGCGCGGGCACGATTGCCACGACAGCAGAAGCGGTAGGGCCATCAATACCCCAGTTGCTAGTTGTAGTGCCGTTATCTTTTTTCCGACATGCGGCCTGACCGTTCGCAAAATAAGCATGGGAGAGGCTACCTGCCGGAATACTCGGAGCCATACTCACGAAACTGACTCGATTTCCATTTAGTCCTGTAACTACGTTCGGATTAGCAGTCTCGATGCCACGTTTCACGACGGTTGAAACGCCAAGATACCTTTGGGTGCCGTACAAAACGTGACTGTGTATATTTGTGCCGGCGGCCCCGTCGTTGGTTTGCGCTACGTTGATGCGCCCGACCCCGGGGCGGGACCTGATGACTTTCTCGTTATCCACGTAACAATTCGTGAGTTCCAGGAGCGTGCCGGGAGCCGCCACGGTGGATCTTTGAATTGCTAACCCTTCGAAAATTGCCTGCTCGAAATTACTCACGCCCTAGCCCCTCACTTCCTCCCCCACTTCGACTTGCAACCGTTCTCCTCAAGCCATTCCCTGTTCACCCTAAACCAAGCCTCTAAATCGGAGAGATCACGTTCCGCTTTTTCCTTGGCAATTAGCCGATCCCCACAAACAAGACAGAGATTCTCTGGCTGATCCATCCCATTAAACATCAGCGGCATCAGATGATCGACCTGGCACCCCTTCGGGGTCTTCGTCAAACCGTGGGCCCTCAAAAATGCCGCCCGTACACTTGAGTCGCGGGCAACCGCAAACCCGGCAAAAAAGATAAAAGCGATAATAAGAAAAAGTTTCACCACTAATCATTTCGCCCCGGACTGCTCGGACGATACGTCGTTATCGCGTGCCGTCGCACCAATAATTAATGTTCCCACTGATGCAAGCACCGAACCTCCCGTGTTAATCCAGATGTACCCATCGGGCATCGCTGCCGTAGCTAATATGCCGCCAATAGCCGCGAGTATTCCACCTGCCGTTGTTTTCCAGGATGCTTTCATAAAATTTCCTCAGGGGACAATCTGACCGATTGTTTGTTCAAACATTTTGTACACTTGTTCCCAAAATTCCCCAGCGGTTTTGTCTCGTATTTCCGTTTCGCTCAAGGATGCGCGCGCCGCCGTCCCAAAAACCAAAAGATCGGTAAGGTACTGACCGGGCGGATCACCTGTGGGCGTCCTTACGCTAAAGACTACAATCCCCTGTTCTCCCACCGCGCTCACCGAAGGGGCAGGGATCAAGATAAGCTGCTCGGGAACAATGCTAACAAGTCCATCCACGCTCGGGGGAATGGCGTTCAGAGAGAACTTTTCCGGTGTCCCTGACGCCTCCGTTGTCCATGCGCTGAGTAAGTCCAGGTTGCGCGCAGTCACGCGAGCGAGTGCGAGGCGATTATGAAAAACGGCAAGTACCCGCGTGGTTCGTGTGGTCGCGAGCGTATAAATGCTCTGGTCGGCAACGGCGGCAATCTCTTCTCTATCAACAATCCAATCCGTATCCCATACAAGTGCTGAGATTACCCCATCGTACGCTTGGTCAATCAGGGCATCGTGGGTCGTCGTCGCATCGGGGACGCGAAGCAAATCTTTTATGCGACTTAGCATCGCGGCATTTGGAACAGACATTAGTCTTGAGCCTGTTTGATTGGCATATCGGTCTCTTTCCGTGGACGTTGAGCGCTCGTCGCTAGCACGCGAGTATCCTTGATCCCAGCTTCAGCCAGAAATTCCTTTAATTTCTCCCCAGCGATTCCGTACTGAGCCTCCTTCGCCAAGCAAATAGCCTGAGCAAAGAGAGTCAGCGTCCTATGCCACTGGGTCTGTACAGTCGGCGTGGTTACGGTGGCACTCGGCACGGCAAGATATGTCACGGTTGCCGTCGTTGCCCCGGCAAGTGGGACTATCGAGAGCCATGTTCCACCCCACATGAACCATCGTTCTGGAGTATCTTGTACGCTATTCCAAAACGGATCAAGCAGCGACACGTTCTCTAAGGAGGTCGGCACGAGGACAATGCCGTTCGCTGAGACGCGAAGGGGACGGATGAAGTCAGGGAAGACATCATGAATCCGGTACGCATAGCTCCCGTCAAGCGGGAGACTCCCGGTTTTCTCGACCAGTCCGCGTGCCATCGAAAGCAGACTTTCCCCAGCGCGCAAGTACTCCGTGACCCGTGCCGTGGTGTGGAAAATGCCTCCAGCATCCTCGACGGACCTCAGAACTTCGATTGCGAGACTAGCAAATGTTGCCATTAGTACCCTAAGTCTATGTCAGTTCTTCCGCGAAGATTGTTGAAGTTATCTCTCGTCTTCTGATTGCGCCCCCACCTGGTACGATCTCGCTTTAGCCATTGCTGCAAGCTCACCGTTGCATCCTGATACCATGTTTGGGCCTGCCCGTCCCAATGGGAAGTCCCATTCCACTTTTCAGCCATCGCCATTTTGTTCGCCACCATGCGGCAACCCACCGACGCGCCGAATTTCAGTAGTACTTCGGAAATATCGAAGATGGTTTGCCCTGAGGTATCCAGAGCAGAGCGTCGCATGCCCTGATATCTTAAAGAATACCGAGCATTGGGAATAGGCCAGAGTTCAATCTGCTCAATGCCCGTGCTGCCTGGCCCACGGTATGCGTAGTAGTAGGGTTCCCCGAAGATATCTCGGCTAGGATCGACCATGTCGAGATATTGCCTGCTCTTCTGTTCCAAGTCCCAATTCGCACCCGCCATCGTGATGATCTGCGTCACGTCAGGGTCGAGCGCATAGAGATTCTGGTAGAGGGTGTACGTGGTTGTGGCGTTAGTCGCGCCCGCGAAGGGAGCATCGACAATGTAAATTTGGTTCGCCACGTCCACACTGACGATCCTGTAGGGCTGATGGTTGAGGAGGAAATAGCCACCTGTGTCAGTTACGGAGGGGGACGTGCCGGTCCCCAACATCATGATATTCCCCTGCGTGACGGAGAGAGTTCCTCCCGTTTTGGTCGCAATGGTTGAAATTACGCCATCATTCTTCATGAAGGAGAAAACATGCTCGGACAGCAACGAACGAAAAGAACTGTCTAAGCATAGCCGAGATTCCTCAGCATCTATCGAACCTGCCAATAGGACTATCAACCTCCGCTCCAAGCTCCGCAGGTTGAGGAGAGTCGTCACTCCCGGTACCCGCGTTACTCCTATCGTATGGATTTGCAAACTATCAGAAGAGGAAGGCGCAAGCCCAAGCGCTACTGTCGTGGTTCCCGCCCGTGTTGAAACGACGAACTGATTCGCCATTGAATTAGCAGTCGTTTCCTGCAAGATCAGTCCGTTATGGACGACGAGCAAGAGGGGGGAATATCCAGCTGCGTAGACAAACGGTATCGCGAAGCGAGTATTCCCACCATCCTGAGCGCCGGTTGTCACCACTTCCTGAAAAAATACCGACGCCGCCTCTTGTACATACGCGACAAGAACATCAGTCGCCGCAGGGGCGAGCCCGAACGTGATGGTTGTTCCTGAGATGGTGAACTGATTCACTCCGGGAGCAGCTGCTACCTCTTCCTGGACGGCTCCGTTAAACGCCAGGAAGACGTTAGAGGAGGCCGGAGGGGCGGAAGCCAGCGAGAAAACAGTGTTCGCTGCGTCTTGCGTGCCAGTTACTGCGGTCAGCACCATTCCAGACTGTAGCGACGTGCTAATAAAGGCGAAGAGAGAATCTGTCGCAGCGGGGGCGGTTCCCACTGTCAGTGCCGTCCCTACCAGGGTGTATTGGCTAGCCAATGGAGACGCCGCAACCACGTCGAGGAGTTGCCCATTGAAGATAATGAAGGTTGTCCCTCCCGCCGCCGAGGCGGTAGCAAGGGAGTAGCTGACATTCACATCATTTTTTGCGCCAGAGACAGTTACCTTGAGCATACGGAAGACCCTCCGGATTCGCCCCCACCGGAACGAAGACTAGCACTGTCCATGTTCAGCACTCCGTAGTGTTGAATCAATTTATGCTACGCCCCGCCTCTGTCCACCCAACACCATTGCTAATTAAACTTAAGGTATCATTTGTCGTTGTGACAAAATTACCCGCGAGATCCAAGTTGGCATTGTCATCCGTCATGGTTACAACGCCAATGAACTTCAATACGACAATGCGCCCTATCGACGAGGCAAGGACTGACGTGACTGGCGTGACTGACTGTACAATCTCTAAATAGCGACAATTTGCCCGAGCCCCCCCAATGTTTAATGCCGTAGCGGAATTGATGGAGCAAGCGTTGTCCAGCTCGGAATTCCCCTCCGTCACGCTGGTTGCGCTGGCTGAGGAAATTATGGCAGAGGCGGTACGCAGCGTATTCCCCACTACTGTCACATAGGTCGGAGAATCCGTAATCGTATCGATGCCACCCGTCGCTCCCCCGTCGAGGTTGGTAATCAAATTCCCCGTAATGCTTACTTTAGTAGTCGAGGTACCAGTTATGTGGAGACCTTTTGTCGTCTGCCCTTTGCACCGATTACCGGAGATGACCGCCTCTTGCGGATCGATAAGACGCAAGCAGCTATTGCCTTCCTCTCCTACATTGTCGGAGAGGGTTAAGCCGGTAGTATCTTGTATCGAAAAAGCGGCCGCGGTGCTCGTGCTGGACAGTGTGACGTGGTTTCCAACAGCGGAACACCCGTTACATCTCAGCAATCCGATCCCGACGTCGGCAACATTGGTTGGCGGCGTTACGGTATTGCCAATCACATGTACCCGCACGCAATATGTTCCTACGTCGTTAGTGCAGCCCACGAAAATCCCACGTTCGCCCGTGCCGGAAACGACATTCCCACTCACGGTAATATCAGTTCCCCCTACCCTGATTCCGCCGTGATTGGTAGTTGTCCGGACCACATTGTCCGCAACCAGAACACGTTCACCATCGGCTGTATCTCCCAGATCGAGTCCGTAGCCAACAAGAATTGCCTGTTGTGTTATTTCTTTCGCTGCATCATTGATGACATTCCCGGCAATGACAGTATCCTTAGTCATGGAAGCTTCCACGCCTGCCGCACCAATGGCCGTCATTACGTTATTAGCGACAACAACAAACTGGCAGGTGGTTGCGTCAGAGGCTCCACCAACACGCACGCCGCTCCACCCGGTATTTGAGATGCTGTTATTCACGACTCGGGCGTGAGTGACACCCGTTAGTCCGATACCGACATCCTGTATGTTTTTTACCGTATTGTCACGAATAAGCAGGCGGGTAGCGCCGGGGGCGGTAAAAATGCCGTAACATCCAGCATTACACGTGGCGTCGTCTTGGTTTACGCGATTCCCATCGATCGTAAGCCCCTCAATAAGTACGTCCGTGGATGTACCGATGCTCAGCACCGCTTTGTTTGTCGCTGTCTTCAACTGAATGATCGAGTTCTGGAAGCCGAACAAGCGCCGGTTTGACGGTATGGTAATAGCCGCACTTACTAAGTAGGTCCATGGAGGAAACTGGGCATTGCCTGCCGTGACCGCAGCCTGAACCGCAGTCGTATCATCCGTGACGCCGTCCCCCTTCGCACCGAAGGCTTGAACGTTGGTCGCTTCGCCATTCACGGCGAACCACGTTGTCGGCGATTGCACCCATAAGCCCCTCGCATTATCCGTAACAGTCGCTAATCGCCCAGCATTACCTGCTACTACGGCGGGTAGTGACCCCTCCACATACGGCAGAATAATGGCGGGCTTCATTTGTTCAGGCCGAATCAGAGATTGGGCCTGCACGTAGAGGGGAAGCGCCGCCAAGAGGAACAGGGTGAGTGAGAGAAGACGTTTCATGGTTTTGACCTCAGTTATTCAATGTTCAGTTTTCGCTAGCGTCGCCTTTTTAGGCGAAACGCTCTCTCCTGAATAGCGTGCCAGAATCACTGACGCTCGACGTGGCGACTGCCGTTATATCGTTCGACGCAAAAATCGTCTGTTGAGTCGTGGTCTGCTCAAGCCTATTCCGGCTAAGAATCATCAGCCATCCCAGCTTGTCCTTCAGACTTGCCGTCGCGGCTGGGACTGCCGCAGGTTCCGCATAGGTATCGGTAATGAGCGCCGCAATTGCCTGCGCTCTTACGTCAGAGACCGTAGATATGCCGCCTGTCGTCCCGGTCAGGGCAGTGGGTAGGTGTGCGCCTACGACAGCTAAGCCACCCACCGCACTCACCGTATTCGAAGGGACCTGTATTCCTACGACGGGTAGACCACTGGTTGTTCCCGCTGTACCAGTTGGTAAATGAACCCCGACGATGGCTAACCCGCCGACCGCACTCACAGTATTGGAGGGGATCTGAACGCCCACCACTGGAAGTCCCTGCGTAACCCCCGCGAGCCCGGTAGGAAGATGTATTCCTACAACTGCTAACCCACCTGTAGTTGAGTACGCATTAGACGGAATTTGGGAGCCTACCACTGGCAGTCCATTTGTAGTCCCGGCTGTTCCAGTGGGTAGGTGTACGCCGATTACCGCGAGCCCACCAGTTGTCGAGTACGCATTTGAAGGAATCTGCGTGCCGACAAGTGGTAGCCCACCTGTGGTGCCCGCAGTAGCGGTGGGTATTTGGGATCCGACGACGGGAAGCCCCTGGATGACACCGGCTAATCCGGTCGGTAGGTGCGCGCCGATGACGGCCAGTCCGCCTACGGCACTCACCGTGTTAGACGGGATCTGGATACCCACCACCGGCATCCCGCTCGTATTTCCTGCCGTAGCAGTGGGAAGATGAAACCCAACGATAGCTAAGCCCCCAACGGCGCTCACCGTGTTGGAAGGGATCTGAACGCCCACCACTGGTAAGCCGCTGGTTGTTCCTGCTGTTCCGGTAGGAATATGTACCCCGATGATAGCTAACCCGCCGACCGCGCTCACTGTATTTGATGGAATCTGATTACCAACTGCCGGTAGCCCACCTGTTGTCCCTACAGTTGCCGTGGGGATCTGTCGGCCAAGAATAGGACGGGAGCGGTTCTCAATAGAGAAATGATCTACTACGTAACCGGCTACGGAGTTCCCGCCAACCGTGCCAGCGGTAATAACGACATGGTAGTCAGCTCCAGCCACATAAAAAGCGTCAGCGGAGAGGTCTACCGCTAGGTGGGTTAGGCCCGTAAGTCCGTCAAAATCAATGGTTTGGGAAATTCCCGCCGTCGTCTGGGTTGCACTCGTCCCTTTATACACCGACACAACAGGTGTTCCCGCTAACGTTGTAGGGACTCCACTGGTATTGACCGTGCAGAACTTAACATTAGCGCTACTGTTGACGAGGAAATCTCCGAGGCTCATGTGTGAGATCCCCCAATAATGAGTCTGTTGCGGCTCCACGAGAGCAACATGCCCCACCCCGTCGCCCCACCTCCCGCAGTGAAGGCAATCCCGGAATACTTATAGCCAACCATTTGTCTATCAGCCTGGCTAATAGTTCCGTCTGGATTCGGCAGGATGCGCATATATGCCTTGTCGAACCCGATAGCTGAGCCTCTTTTGTCTTTTGAGTCTAAAGCCACGGCTTATCCCCACTCTCCCCGGGTAAAGACCGTACCGGAATCCTGAACACTCGAAGTAGACACGAGGGTTGTCGTATCGTCCGCGAACACGGTTTGGGACGATGAGTCCTGTGTTATTTTGTTTCGCGCCTGGATTGTGAGCCACCCCAGCTTATCCTTGAGGCTTGCCGTAGCGGCAGGTACGGCTGCCGGTTCCGCGTAGGTGTCGGTGACAAGTGAGGCTATCGCCTGTGTTCTCACATCAGACACTGTGGCCACTCCCGCAGTTGTTCCGGTAAGAGCTGTCGGTAAATGAACGCCAACGGCGGCTAACCCGCCCGTCGTTGAATAGGCATTCGATGGGATCTGTGTCCCCGTGAGGGGTAATCCGCCAGTGTTGCCTGCGCTGTTAGAGGGTATCTGTATTCCAACGACGGGAAGCCCACTGGTATTTCCTGCCATTCCCGTAGGCAAATGCACTCCAACCACCGCGAGGCCACCTACGGCGCTCACCGTGTTTGATGGAATCTGAATGCCTACTACTGGGAGCCCGCTGGTATTTCCTGCTGTTCCAGTAGGAAGGTGTACGCCGATTACCGCGAGCCCACCAGTTGTCGAGTACGCATTAGACGGAATTTGGGAGCCTACCACTGGCAGTCCCTGCGTAACCCCCGCGAGCCCGGTAGGAAGATGTACCCCAATGATAGCTAACCCACCCGTCGTTGAGTAGGCGTTGGAAGGTATTTGCGTACCCACGACGGGCAACCCGCTCGTCGTGCCTGCTATTCCCGTAGGCAAATGAACTCCAACCACTGCGAGACCACCTACCGCGCTTACCGTGTTAGAAGGAATCTGGATGCCTACTACCGCTAAGCCCTGCGTAATCCCCGCGAGCCCGGTAGGAAGATGTATTCCTACAACTGCTAACCCACCCGTAGTCGAGTATGCATTAGACGGAATTTGGGAGCCTACCACTGGCAGTCCATTTGTAGTCCCGGCTATTCCAGTGGGAAGGTGTGCGCCTACGATAGCTAAGCCACCGACCGCGCTCACCGTATTCGACGGGATCTGAACGCCCACCACGGGCAGTCCATTGGTTGTTCCCGCTATCCCAGTTGGTAAATGAACCCCGACGATGGCTAACC
>ERZ1292637.275-Hain-H14-01um-R3-275-length-35581-cov-200_pt1 | contig 35581 bp, 58 predicted proteins | sample MGYA00564405_ERZ1292637 | MGnify/ENA primary metagenome ERZ1292637 (study PRJEB36523, sample SAMEA6512645) | groundwater metagenome | collected 2019-01-09 | study: AquaDiva: Metagenomics assemblies of 32 groundwater samples | reverse complement strand
GTTCCTTTGCGAACAGGATCACTGCGGCCTTGATTGCATCCCCGAACCAGCGGGCTACCGCATACCCCAGGATGAATGCCACCGGGATTCCAAACATGGGCTAGCCTCCTTTCTTTAGTCCCATTATTTGCTCATTCCCTTTAAATGAAGCAAGAGGCGATCCCCAAAGAGGAACGAGAATACGCTTCCCGACAACTGGAGCAGGACTTCAATGACCCCATCACTCACTTCCAGTCCCATGCCCTTCGCCGCGATCAGTCCGATGGTGGAGAGAATGATGATGGCCGCTGCCAGGTAGCGAAACGACGCCCGCAAGTCCGCCACCCACTGGGAGATATTGCTGGCGGGGCGGTCTAACTCCGCCAGGGCCTTGAGCTTCTCGACTTCCGCCTGCATGAGCTTGATGGCGTCCTCGACGTTCTGGGGCTGGGCTCCCGAGGACCCAAACAGCCAGCCGACCACGCTCCGAAAGCCGTCCACCACCGCTGGCACCAACGCTGGAAGAAGTAAGGCAAGAAGGGGCATGTAGGCCTCCTTGGGCTATAAGTGACCCGCAATCGCCGGGTCCCAATGTCATAGGTTACCCGATGTGGGGGCATGGGTCAAGGGGCTGGCGTAGGGGTGCAGTCCTGGATCACCGTGAACCGGGTCATCTGCCGTTCGGTCAGTTCTCGCATGACGACCTTCTGCATCCGGCGGCACCCATCCTCGGTCTGGAAGGCGAAGGCCACTGAGGTCGGCCCACCGAAGGATGGGAGCTGGAACAGGAGGATGAAGACCCAGATGGTCATGGGGATTGGGCGGGGCGTTGTTCCTCGGTGGGAATCCACCAGGATTCAGCGGGCTGGTTCCAGGTTGAGGGGCCTCCCGCCCAGGCTGGCAGGACTCCGGTATCGGGGTGTGCAAAGGGGTTCGAGCCCTGGATCACTGGGGCGCGGCCCCAGTCCCGGGTTCGCCAAGCAGGGTCCACGGGGAAGGGAGTCTCCCACTTGTCCATGGGTTCCCGAGCCATGGATCGCATGACTCCAGTGCGGTCGGTGAGCCCACGGGCTGCGGTCCCTGCAAGGCCCCCGAGCACCTGTTCCCAACTGGAGCCAACCATCGAGGGGGCCGCCATGAGTCCTTGGAGCCCACCCACCCCCGCCTTCGCGGCTTGCATCGCGCCTCCCCCGACTCCCCCTGGCACATAGGAGAAAGCGGCACCTAGCGAGGTCAGGAGATTCTGGAACCAGTTTGCTTTGGGAGGCAACGGCACCATCTGCCCCTGTTTCTGACGGGCGGCTTCAGCAGCAAGTTGGGGCTGGATCACCGCACCTCCCACATGGGGAATGAACCCCGCTCCTTGTCCCAAGGCTCCACCCGCCATTCCGGTGGGAGGCTCATCAACCCAGAATGCGGCACCGGGAACCACGTTACGCAAGAACGTATTGACCCCCGCCTGCCAGGGAGTGGGCGCTTGCACATACGTCCTCCCGCGAGACCCTGAGCGTGCAAATGGATCACTTTGGAGGGTCCCTGGAATCCGTCCTAACCCTTGGGCTCCAACCTGAATCCGTCCTGCGGGTGGCATCGTGCCTTCAGCCTATCACCACATTGTCTCCTGCGGTACAATTTATTGTATGAATCCCTGCTGTAAAACCCCTGAAGTCGTCTGGAGTAGTGCCTGGTCATGGCGCTGTCTCTCGTGTAACCGAGCTGGAACCCAGGAGACGGCGGTGATCGGGGACCCGTGGGGCCTTGCACGCCGACCCACGTTCCAGACGGTTCAGGTCCATGCCGATGAATCCTACACTCGGGGCTACCTTGATGGGCGAGCGGCTGGGGCGTGGGAGATGCTGAAGGCTGCGGCTACCTCTTGAGATGCGTGGGACCCCTATTTGGATACCCCCCTTTTCCTGGGGTCCCATCGGGAAGGTTTTGTTCCCCTTTGGGTCCCCTTTTTGTCATGACCACACAGACACTTATGCCCGTCCCCAGCCCCACCCTCTCATGGAAGGGGGCCCCATCCCTCGGAGTTCGATTTGCCCCTTTGGCACCCTGCAAGCCCCGTGCCATGCCACCGCGACACCAGGCCCCAGCCCTCGTGTCAAAGTGTCACGCCCCCCATGGGGCCGGCGCAAGACCCATGCCAAGTTGGCCGCCCCCCCCCCCAGCTCAGGGCCGGGTGAGGATGTCACGCCCCATCCGCGCGTTCGAGATACTTAGCCGCTCGTTTAAACAACTGAATCGCTGTCGGACCTCGCCAAAAGTGAATGAGATAGCGATTGCATCGAAAGCAGAGCAATCCCCGCACCGTACCACTCTTGTGGTCATGATCTACATTCAGGGCACGAGTTGTCGGAAGTCGGCGGCAAATGGCACATCGTCTATCTTGTTGAATCAATAAGGCATCATACTGGTCAAGCGTTATTGTAATCCCACGACGCTTCCAACCGATAACCCGTGCATCTCGCCGGATTTGTTCGCGTAAGCTGTGCATCATCCCTATCATGCCACAATCTGTCATGTGTGACAACAATTATTTACACCAAGTTAACTCGTGGATAACACACGCACTTAGCCCACGTTGTGCCACCGTGCCCGCTTGTGAACGGCATAACTTGTCACATGTGAGGGGGTGGGGGTCAGGCAAGTGTGCAGATTGATTGACGTGGGGGCGTGGCATGGGTTTAGCATGACTAGAGGGGCATGAGAAGTCCAGCGGCAGACAAAGAGCGAGAAAGGCAGCGGCGATATTACCAGCGGTTGCGGGAAACAGTTCTAGCCTTTTATGGGCGTCGGTGTAAGTGATGTGGCTTTTCAGACCACCGAGCTTTACAGCTTGACCATCGGTATGGTGGGGGCAGTCAAGCCATGAAGAAGAAAGGCCCGAGAGGGATTCTAGTCGATGCAATCCGTTACCCCAAACGCTATCAGGTTCTATGTGCGAATTGTAATACCATCAAAGGGGCAAGAAAGGTTACCCAATGACCATCATCTGTGCCTGGTGTCGCAAGCTCCTAGGTGTCAAGGCTCCCTACGACAAGCTGGAAACCACACACGGCATCTGTCCTGAGTGCAAGCGACACTGGTTGGGCCGGCCACTCCAAACCACTCGACAGGCCTATAACAAAAGGAGGGAATGAGACATGCGCATGACACCTGAAGATATCTACGGAACTCAGTTAGAGAAGGCCGGGGTTGAAATGGCGCGATTACAGCGCCGAATTGCCGCATTAGAAACAGTGATTCGATCCGGCATTGAAGATGGATGCGACATTTCAGACGGATGCACCAGTGATAGTGAAATCGGTGCCTGGTTTCGTAAGATCTGGCAAAAGAGCGCGCGTTGTCTCTTTGAAGAGGACAAGTAATGCAGACTGGAACGGCTAAGAAAGGGCCAAGTATGATGCGTCTCATTGCCCGCTTGACCAAGCCTCACGAGACCATCAAGATCATGCGAGCTGGCCTCGACCCCACCGAGGGGTATCTAGCCATCCGAGACACGGCCACCACTCAGACAACGGAGCTGGTTCCAGAGCGGGGACTGGACCTCTATCTTATGATGAAGCATGTGTTGGAGGGCTATCACTGGCTCTGGCTCTGTGAGACATGTCAGGGGACCGGGTGGCGGTGGGGAATGGGGCCGGATTCCAATGGTGATCCGGTCAAGGATGTATGCGATGCCTGCCAAGGGAAAGGTGGAAAATGAAAGGTCAAGTGCAAACCGTTCGAGTCACTGAGGAAGTGTTCCTGCCTGACTCTGAGCTGCGCACCCTCTTGCGGCTGGGGCCATCGGATATCATCCTTCGTGTAGATAGAAAGTCAGGCATGTTTCATCTCAAGGGCCAGGCTCGTGGGCAGGCGATAGACTTGCAAGGAACAATCATCACCATCTATCGAGGAGGCGGACCTGGACCCGAAAGAGATTGGGAAGACCTGAACTTAGATGGGCGAGAACCATGACCCCTGAAGCCCTCTCCATATACCTCCTGACCCGATGCCATTTTGGCCCAGATACGGTGCAAGATGTCATAGTCAAGTACCTGGAGGCAGTCCCAGGGACAATCCACCACCCGAAGTCATGGGGCTACCGGGTGGCCTGGAACCTCCAGGCTGAGCAATTCCGTCACAAGGGAAATGATACCCTCCCGCTGGTGGACAATCTCCTTACTGACCCAACGCCGAACCCGGAACGTGTCGCTCAGGCTCGGGAGGAACTTGATCTGTATGCAGCCAACCCAACAGTGACCCCCCGAGCCAAGGGGAAGGGTCAGCCAGGGTTAAACCGGAATGGGCAACCCCTGACCCGCCCCAAGAAGTGGGGGTTTAGGGAGGACTATCAAGTACTGAAGGAGGCACGATGAAAACTTACACACTCAAACGGCTCCCAGACAGGTCTTATCACCCCGGTAAATATCAAATCCGGTCGTTACAATTTTGTCCTCGTTTATTCGAGGGTGTAACAAGGCTTTCTTTAAACGCGGGAGAGACAATGCGGGTTGCCCTTGTCCGAGCCCGCAAGGGAGGGTTTGTCCTTGAGCCTTGCCCTAGTGGCTACAACGAAGTTCACGTTTTCGGGGGGACCGTCGTGCCATCGCCTCGTTGGCTGATCCGCCTTGTGAGGAAACGCGGACGAATACGTTTCACTTTGAGGCCCGTCGGGAACGGCGGGAGGACTGAGAGAACTTGAATGAAGGCTGCTAAGGAGCCACAATGCCCCGTCTGTGTCCAGCCCCTGGAACACTGTGGATGCGCCCGGTGGTGTTCAGAGTGTGGGTGCCACACCAACCACACTGGGGAGGCTCACAGGGCCGCTCAGGAGCCCAAGGAGGGATAGGTGGACTCCACCCCCATCCTCATAGAACTCGACCAGTTCACCTTCGTCGCCCACTGGTGCCAGCAGACCGCCGACTCCCTGGTCTGTGGGCTTGCCATCCTCCGGGTGGACCCCTTCCGGCTCATGCCCGTGTTCCTTGGGTGGCTCCTGTAAGGGGTTGGGTAGGGGTCGGGGTTTTTGCTCCTTACTACCCTATATATATAGTGGAGCAAAAAACTTCAATTGGCGGGCGTTCCGTCAAATTTTGCTCCACCCCAAAGTGGAGCAAACCCTAGTGGTGTCTAGTCATCCTCCACCCCCACAGGTGGTAGTGGCCCGGTATACTGATTACGCCCCTTCTGCCCCCCCTTCCGGCCCGCAATAGCCCGTTTCCAAGAGAGAACCGGATTCGGTTTGTTAGGGTCGAGGGTGTGACACAATTCGTCGTCCAACCGTTTCAGGTGAAACTTGGGGATAGCGTCACCCTTGAAGTAGGCTTGCGCCAGGCGGTAGAGCTGGTAGCCATCCCCCTTTGATCCTTTTGTCAAGTAGAAAACACCTGTTGCGGCATGTTCAAGGGCCGAGGACCCACGGGTCCCTGAGTGGACGGTTTCCCCTGTCTCTTGACGATAGATGGGTTTCCCGAAGTGGCCGAGGATGAGGGTGGCAGCGTGGGTGCTATTGCCTATATATTCAATCGCATTGATTAAGGCTCGGGTGGGGGAGGCTTGGTTCTCCCCCTCTTCCCCTTGAATGAAGGCGGCTAAGGGGTCAAAAATAACCAAACCTGCCCCTGCAACAGCCTGGACATAGAAATCCCGGTTTGGGATGTGGACATTCCCCCGCACGACCAGGGGCCTCAGGTCATCACAGACCCAGATATGATGCTCGGGGTCATCGAACCCCGTGTAACTCCACTGCTGGGCGAGGCTCCCATAGCCTCCATGTTCCACGAAGATATATACGACTTTCTTCACAGGATGGCTGGGGGTCAGGACGCCCCAGAGAGGATGCCCCGTCACCGCCGCATGGGCAATTTCCAAGGCGATAAGGCTTTTCCCTACTTCCTTAGGACCAGAAATGAGCAAGGCCCCAAAGTCTGGGAACAACCCGGGAAAGAGTCCAGGGGGGTGCAGAGCCGGGGGGTCACCGATCCAATGGAGGGGATCGGTCATGCCAACGCGACACAGCGAGCCATGTGGCCTCCTGTCAACAGTATAGATGCCTGGAACCCCGCGCAGGGTTCCTGCATCTTATAAGCATGGAGACGCAAATGGCCCGCGAGTATCCCACAGGTGCCACTCGCAGTGATGCTTCCAAGAAGCCAGACTATGAGGGTTACTTGAGCCCTACCGTTCTAATTCGGTTTGGGGAGTATATGTTGGCCCATCAGTATCAGGGCCAGCGGTCAAGTGACAACTGGCAAAAGGGTATCCCCCAGGAAGACTACCTGAAATCCCTTCTCCGTCATGTCATCGCGGCATGGTGGGCTCATCGAGAGGGACGAGTAGACGAAGAGGCATGGTGTGCTATTCTGTTCAACGCTCAGGGCTACCTTCACGAGAGTTTGACGCATCCATCGCGGGGTATATAGGTGTGGATCCCCGACCCCGATGCAGCACCCCTCGCTGGTGGGTCGCCCTCGCGGCCACCTGTAACGAGTTCCTCCCCCGAGGCTGTCCCCGAGCTAGGTGTAGTGGCCCCTCCCAGTACGAATATGTCGTCAGTCCTCGGGAAGGCCGAGCCATCGTGCGGCGGTGCATCGGGTGCGGGGAACTCACCCACATCATCTGCCAGGCTGGGAGCGGAACCCCCTTCTTACCCGCCCAGCGAGGTCCGTCAGTGGATGGTCTGTCCCACGTTCTGGCGCGATTCCCAGAACTGGGAGCCTCGGGCCGACCGATGGACTCCTCACGCGCTCGTCGGGACGGCTATCCACGTCGGGATCGCCGCCTATCTCAAAGCCCAGGGCGACCATACGGCGCTGCAAGCCACCCATCAGGTGCTCGCTGATGGGTTTGTGGAGCAGGAGACGTGGAGCCTTCTCAGCCTGTCTAAACTGGTTGAAAAGGGCTACTGTGCCCTCCGTGATGCGATTCAGGAACGGTGGGGGGAAGACCTCTATCCTCTCTTGGTCGAATATGCAGACCCTTTCCAAGATCAGCGCATTACTCGTCATGGGCGACTATACCGAGTGGTGGACTTTGCCCGGGGGGTGGGGGATTCAAAGGGGGAGGGGGGCGTCGAGGTCTGGGACTGGAAAACGAAGATCAACCTGGATGACATGTACCTCGGGGAAGCCCTCCGATCCGTCACCCACTCGTGGCAACTCTTAGACTATGCGTGGCACGTCCAGCAGTGGACCGGGGCTCGCGTGAAGCAGGTGGGGCATGGGCTCGTGGTGCTGGGGCCGGGGAAGCCCAAGGTCCACTGGCCTACGGTTCAGGTGGCTCCTGAGCGGCTGGCACAGTGGCGAGCCCAAGCAGCCGTTGTGTGGCAGCAGATGTGGTGGCAGGAGACAGGCGAGGAACCCATCGGGATGAACTTTGAGGCATGCTCCGACCGCCATCTCCATTTTGGAAAGGAATGCTTCCTTTTGCCAGGTTGTCACCAGTTAAATGGGAACCAAAGCCTTTACAGTTCGCTCTATAAGAAGAAGGGAGAGAGTAGCCATGACTGAGCCTATACGGAACGCGGTCTTCGGCAAACCCCCGCGTCACAAGAAGGCCACCACGCTCCGGGCCGTCTTGGCGAACCTGGTGCGTGACCTCCGCGTCTGGTGGGGGAGGTAGTGCCCTACCTCGCCAAGTCCGAGAGTCCCATCGTGTCGGCTCGTCGCGTCCTGCTCATGGGGCCGCCGAACGTTTTCAAGACAACCTCGATTGTTGAGACATGGCCGCGTCCCCTCCACATGCAGTTTTATCCAGGTGAGCGGGGTGACGCGACCGCTCCACGAGATCAGCCTGACCTTCATGTGTATACGTGGCAAGATGATCCCGTGAATAAGACCGCGAGTGGGGATGTCGTGAACCAGGTTGAAACCTTAACGTGGGAGATACTTGGTGGCAAGCACGGCCCCATTACCTCATTTGCTGGGGATGGCCTTCACAAGTATTACGCGGCAATCCTCAACTGGGTCACGGGTGGGGCCTCGGGAAAGGGGGAGGAGTTCGAGCCTCGTTTATATGCACGAGCCCATGAGCATTTCACCTACTACCTCCAGCGTGTCATGGCCTCCCCGGTGGAGAATGTGGTGTTCACCTGCTGGGATGGCAAGGAAGTGGACAACCCCGATCTGAAATCAGGGGGGCCAAGCCACATCTTCCCCGACCTCCCTGGTAAGATGGCCAAGCGGATCATGGGCGAGTTCAGTGTCGTGATCTACAGCATCGCGGACTTCGCAGCCCGACAGCCCAATAAGCCGGTGCCGTGCCGGTGGCAACTCCTGCCCGAAGGGAAGGTGTGGGGCGCTGCCGTCAAGGCTCCAACCCAGGTCGTGATGAACCTGCCAATCTATATTCCACAGTCTTACGAGGCCCTCAAGGGGGCACTCGAAGCCGCCTACGCCAAAGCGCAGGCGAAATCCTAATAGGAGGAGCAGATGGCTGAGGAAACGGAGCAGATGACGCTGGAGCAGTTGCATGGGATCACCACGGACCCGGAGGCCGAAACCCGAGTGGCCCAGGCCCTCGGGATTCCAGCGGGGACCTACAACTCGGTCCCTGAAGTCAGCATGACCCTCCGCGTGAGCCCCGCCGACGCGCAGCACCCGGGTCGGAAGGCGGCCCACTTCTACGGCTTCTTCAAGGGAGCCGGGGTGAAGGAGGAGGGGAGCGACACGCCGATGGAGCCGCAGCCACAGGGTCGGGCCTCGTTCGACGTGTCGTGGGAGTACCGGGACAAGGTGGACTTCACGACCAAGGAAGTGGTGGAGGGTAAGCCTGACAACCAGTCGAAGCTGTGGCACCAGGCGTGTGCTGCCTACCGGAAGGCCAACGGGCTTGGCAAGAAGGAAGTAATCGCCATCCCCGACGTGCTGACCTTCCTCGGGAAGTATGCCGTGGCCGTGCGGTTCATCTACCTGGAAGGCCGCGATGAACCCCTCGCGGTCGCCATCACGAAGGCTAAGGAGTAACCATTGGTTGCCGAGTGGTCGTTCCTGATGTCCATTCTGCTGGTGAACCCTCAAGCCGCTGGGGGGTGGGACATCACTCGAAGCAGCCATGTCTTTCCTGATCTAGCTGCGTGTGAAACGGCAAAGGAACAAAAGTATCAGCACTACCGGACCCATCCGGTGATGGGTGGCGCGGTGGTTATCACAGGTTGTGAGCCGGGATACAAGGAATAGGGCGTGGAGGAGAGTCTCTTCGCCCTGCTGATCCTGGAGCTGGCATGGCTCGCGCATGCCATCGTCCAGATGGTGTTTTAACCATAAAGGAGTGTATGATGCCGAAGTGGTGGATTGCAATTGCAGTCGTTGCCCTGATGGCGTTGGTGCCGGTATCTGCCGTGGCCCAGAACAGCATCAACAGCGGAAACGCGAGCGGCCCCGGCAACAACAACACGCAGAACAGCGCGACGGGAGGCCAGGGTGGGAGCAGCTCAGTTGGGATCAACAACTACAACCAGCCCTACGCGCCCAACTACAACATCAACCAGCCAAATCAGGGCCAGAACCAGGGTCAGTCCATCAACGACTCTGGCAACAGCCGCAACCGCAACATTAATCGGAACGACAACACCAACGTGAACGTGAACGAGAACCGCAACTCGAACCGGAACACCAACCGGCAATCCCAGGGTCAGGGCCAGCTTCAGGGACAGCGGCAGGGTCAAGGTCAGGGCCAGGGGCAGGTGAACCAGCCCCAGCAAACCATCAGCGGAGATAGCTATAATGTCGAAGCCCCGCCTCGTCAGGCCCCTCCCGCCATTGCCCCGAATCTCACGGCGGTGCCCGAGACGTGCATGGGCTCTGCCGCAGTGGGAGCCAGCACTCCGTTCGGTGGCGTGTCCTTCGGCAGCACCTACAAGTCAGAGGATTGCGAACTGAGGATGTACGCTCGCGCTCTCATGGCCTTGGGCAAGAACGATGCGGCTCTCGCCCTCCTGGCACAGAATGCCAAGGTGGCGGAGGCGCTGCGAGCCACTGGCACCAAGGCGGCCTGGTTGAAGGATGAGAAGGATCAGACTCCGGCGACCGTTGCACAGGTGCCGAGCCTGGCGGGAACTGCGCCTTCCCCCCGGTTCACACAGAGCCCTTAAGGTAGCAGAGGGCAGGGCTGGGGGGTTCCCCGGCCCTGTAATGCACAGGCTGGTCCCAAGTCCAGCCCAAGAGAGGATGAGGATGAAACGTAAAATCATCGTGACAACACCGGACGTGTCCATCGTGGCCGTGATTCGCTCAAACGGCCATTCGCTCCTGCGCGATGAAGTGGAGTGCATCCGGGATCAGTTAGCGGATCGGCTGCAAGAGGCCGTGAGTGATTTGATCTATCTCAAGACGCCCAGGAACCGCGTGCGGGTCCGCTGATGATCCCTGGCCCCGTGACGGCGCTGGCGCGGAAGTGGTGCCGGGAATTGTGGGGAACCATGTCTCCTGATCCTGGCACGCCATGTTCAACGTGCGATGTTATCGCCATCGCCGCGCTGCGAGGAGGGACGGGATGATTGACGATGCCACGTTGACGGAAAAAGCAAAATGGCATTACGCCACTGAACATGGTGGAATTGCAGCATCAGCCGGTGTCTGTTTCCTCTGTGATGTCATCACCGAGATTCGGCGGCTGCGGGAGTTGAACAGGATTCAACGCATCGCATTGGACTTTGATCCCTTCGCAGAAAATCGCCAACTCAAAGCCGACCTCGCCGCCCACCGGGTTGTGGTGCGGGAATTGGCGCAACTGCTGACCAATGCGTGCACAATGCGACAAAACGGGGGATTTGTGGGCGACAATATTGACCGCTGGTTCACGGGTGTGATACTTGCCCTCGCCCATCCCCTCGTCCAGCAGGCGCGGGGGGCAGAAGTAATAATTAAGCCCGCTCATGTCTGTGGGGCCTGGGGTTACGGGCAGCCAGGGGATTCATGTCCTGCGTGTGATTCTGTAAGGAGAGTGCAGTGAACCAAATGCCTAACCCCACCACGGCGGCGGAGTGGGCCAAGAAGTGCTCAAAGGCGGGTCACTTAAGGGACGTATCTATTGAGTATGAATCGGAGGAATACGACCTTTTGTGTACAGATTGTACCGACGCCTACGCCCGCCAGCAGGTGGATGCGTGTTACCAAGTCCTCGTGAATGAGGCAGGATGTGACCATGCGGGATTGGGTCCTGCTGATCCTGCTGCCTTCAAAGCCACGCTCGACCAGATTATCTATAGTAAGGTGGAGGCGTTCCGGGAGCGGGCCATTGGTGCGATTCCTGTCCCTCCAAAGGATGACGACGAAAGTATCAAAGCCTACTTCTATTGGGTCGTCGAATCGATTCGGGCGCTGGACCCATGACCCCTGAGTGGCGTCGGAAGGGGATTTGCCTTGTTGGGGGCAAGCACCGGGTCCCTTGGGTAGCCCAGGAATGCCCCCTGAGAGGCCCTAGGAAGCCCAGGAAGGCCCCTCAACTCACCCATGCCTCTCCTCCCAAAGCCTGACGCCTGCCAGGGCTGCCCAGCCTATGGGGATGGGCAAGGGTGGGTCCCGGATGATATGAAGCCTGGAGTCGAGGTCTGTGTGATCGGCCAGAACCCTGGGGGTGACGAGGAGGCAGGCCGTCGCTACCTGGGCCACGAGCAGTACGAGCCTTCCCCCCATATGCCCTTGATTGGGAAGACGGGCCGGGTGTGGGAGCGTGGCTACCTGCCCTTGGCTGGGTTAGACCGCTCCGAGGTCTCCACGGGCAACATCATCCGGTGCCGCTGGGGCCACAAGGACAAACTTCCCCCACTCAACCAGAAGATCGTGCGCCAGGCCATTGAACACTGCAACCGAGCCCACTTTCGCCCGCCCGAATCCACGCGGGTCTTCGTAGCCATGGGGGAGTATGCCTTTATGGGGCTCACGGGCCTCCAGCATGACTTCAACGGGTGGCGGGGCTATGTGCATCCCTACCGTCCCCTCTGGGCTGAGACGGTGCCCCCACTTCTCACGCGCATCTGGACCCCTGGCCAGGTCCCAGGTGATCCCTTGTCGGTGTATGTGGTCCACCACATCGCCCGCATCTTCCGTGAGCCCGAGGCCGAACTTCCCGCCAAGCGGGACTGGAACAAATTGGCCTACCTTCTTGCTGGCAAATGGCCGGAACCGATGCCTCTGCTCATTGGAGAGCCCCTGGACGTATGGCCCAACGAGTTCGCCTTTGACACAGAGTTTGCTGAGGAGGAGCCTGACCGTCTCGTGCGCTACTCGATGGCCACCCGGGACCGCCGCGTGTGGGTCGTGGAGGCGGCATCATCAGGCCGCGGCACGATCCTCCCTGGCTCCCGGGCCATCATGCACAATGCCCCGGCTGACTTGCCCCACCTGCGGAAGTTCTTCGGGCTCACCGTGGAGGAACTCCTCGCCCTCATCGAGATCGAGGACACGATGTATGCCCATGCAGTCCTCTGGACAGGGCGCGTCGAGACAGATGACCAGAAGGGGAAGCAGGGCGGGGCTTCCAGTCATACTCTGAACTTCTTGGGGTCCATCTATGCGCGGATCAATCGCTGGAAGCACTTGGCTCGGATCGCCCCTCGTCAGTATGCGGGAGGGGATGCCTTGAGCACCATGGACGCATGGGCCACCGGGCTCCATGGGGGGCTCTCGGGGGAACTCGCCCGGGACCCACAGACCAAATGGGTATATGAGCACCTCCAGAAACCCTTGGTCCCGATTGTCTTGCGTGCCCACAAACGCGGAATTGCGACCGACCAGAAGGCCGCGAAAATAGCGTTGCAGGCTATTAGCGAGGAACAGCATGAGTTCGAGATGCGAGCCCAAGCTTACGCGGGGTGGCCCCTGAACCTCAGATCGCCAGCCCATGTGGCCTTCTGGCTCTATACCGTGGAGCAGGTGAAGGCGAGGAGGAAGTTTGGTGCCCAGAGGTAAACACGCTCCAATGGCAAAGCCGGGGGCACTGGCTACCGGTTGTTGGAGAGATAGCCAAGATCGTCGCCACCGAGATCGTTGGCGTCTTTGCCAAGTGTGTCAGGCGCTTTTCTATGATACATCTCCTCGACGGCCCTCTTGTTATTGCCCCAAACACCAAAGATCTACATTCCGTGTTTATACCGCGACAGTCACTTCACCCTACTATGCTACTCAGTATGCAAAATATCTAGCCAAGGTACGTAATGCCAATTAAACGTCTCGGCGCTCGCTCCATTAACAAGGACCGCCTCGCTGAACTCCGCGATTCGGGCGTGACCTCTGAAGTCCTCCTGGCTCGCCTTGATTTTATCGAGTACGAGGGGATGCGAAAGGACCTTGTGAAGTTATCCAAGGCCGACCGCGTGTTCCCTGAGATTCTCCCCACACAAGCCTCGGGCCGCTGGTCCACCAAATCCCCCAACCTTGGGGGCTTCAAGCGGGAGTTCTGGAAGCAGCACCGGCACATCATCCACCCAGACCGAGGCGAGTGGTGGCTCGAATTTGACTGGGCTGGAATCGAAGCTCGCATGTTTGTTGCCTACACTGGGGACCCGGAAGATGTAGCATTATTTAAAGGGAAGGTGATATGGTGTGGGAACTGCGGACACGATCACTCAAGAGGTTCGCTGGTTGATGGAATTGCGTTGGGTGGTGGGGATTCTAGAGGGCGAGGGCAGCTTCAGGCTCATCCAGCCAATGACCCCTGCCATACAAGTAAAGATGACCGACCAAGATGTCATCCAACGAGTGGGGAAGTTCCTCCAAGCCACAGCTTCATACATGGAGACCCTGCCGTCAGGGAAAGCGATGTACGGGGTGAAGTTTCAAGGCCACAAAGCAGCAGAGTGGATGATGATAATGTATACGCTCCTCGGCCAACGTCGGAAAGCGCAAGTCCGCAAGGCTCTCAGCGCATGGCGCAGCCACCGGCAACCCAACCCAAACAATACCCCCAATCGCCGATGGGGTGTGCGGCCTGTTCGTGTCAGCATGAAAGACCCGAAGTCGCTGACATCCATACTTTCACGGCCCTCTATTATCTCCTCTGGTTGGACGCACTCCCCACAGATTGGCAGGGTAAGAGCGATGTGCGACGAATCCGTGCGAAGAATTTTAGGTACGGCATGACGTATGGCACGAGTGCTAAAGCTGTGCTGGGTATGCCAGGAATTGAAAGCTTGGGGCTTGACCGTCAGATGCTCCTTCAGCGAGCCCAGCAGTTCTTGGACGCCCGCCCCAAGGCCCAAGCTTGGAAAGAGGCGGTCTGGGAACGGTGCCGAACTGACAAAGAGGCCCGCACGTTCATGGGGCGGCGGCGCAAACTCTTTGGGCTGCCAGACGACCGGGCCAAAGAAGGAATCGCACACATGATTTCTGGGTCAGTCGCGGATATGATGGACTGGTGCCTGATTGCCGTGAATCGAGAATGGCCTCAGGGGCATCTAATACTCAACAAGCACGACGGGGCGATCCTAGCCTTCCCAAATGAGTGCCCCGTTGACACGACAACAGCGAGGGTCAAAGCCTTGGTAGAGCGAGAGTGGGAGGTTGGGCAAGGGATCGTGATGAACTTCCCAGCTGAGTGGGAGGTCATCCGTGGCAACCAGTAAACCCCTTCGGATCGCCCTTCATCCTACTCTTGGGAGCCAGCCATGGGTAGAGGAACTGCGAACCAAAGGTCATGAAATCCTATGGGTAGCCCTAGAAACCGCCGGAGCAGACCTGATCCTCGGTCCCAACTGTATGCGTTTCATCCCTGGCATGGAAAAATTCTTGGAGTCCTTCTTGAAGGGTGCTAGGGTGGTCAAGTATCCCGGCTCTCGAAAGGATGCTCCATGAAGCAACAGAAACTCGTGCTACCCTGGAAGCCCACCCACATCTGGTTCATTGGAGATATCCAGTGGAGTGGGATTGAGGATGGCGTCGCGGTGGACCATCTCAAGCGCACCATTGCCCGGGCGCTGGAAGATGAAGCCCAAGGGCATACGGTACGGTTCATTGGCATGGGCGATTACACGGACTTCGCCTCTCCAAGTAACCGCGCCCGCCTCAAGGAAGCCAATCTTTATGACACGGCAACCGACGTGATAGACCAAAAGGCTCTGTCATTGGTCCATGAGGTATACGAGTTCCTGAAGCCAACCAAGGGCAAGTGGTTAGGGCTGGTAGAGGGCCACCATTTCTATGAGTTGAAGGATGGCACCACTACAGATATGCGCCTGTGTGAGATGTTGGGGGCAGAGTTTTTCGGGTCCACGGGATTGCTGAGTCTCCAATTTAGGCGCACCACATCCACCCAGCAGATTGGCTGTGTCATCTGGTTTGCTCATGGGGTTGGCAATGGGCAGACAGGCTACTATCCTCTGACCCGGCTGGAGAAGAAATCCGCTGAGTGGGAGCAGGTGGATGTGTTTGCCATGGGGCACACGACCAAGATGGTGACCGAATTTCAAAACAAGGTCTTCCCTCGATGGGCACCAGCGATGGACTTGGCACATCGGAAGGTCACCTTGATTGGGACGGGGGGCTACTCCAAGACCTATGTATTGGGGGCCACACAGGGCCGCATCCCCCGTGGTGGCTATGCGGAACAGAAGATGCTCAATGCTGCCATCATTGGGTCCCCGGTTCTCCATGTGCGGCCCCGCAATATCGGGACCCGCACGACGGCTCACCTACAGTTGGATATCACTGCTGAGGCATGATGCCCTACATCAAGCCTGAGTTGAGGCATGCGGCATGGGTGTGGCCTGAAGGGGCAGGCCCCCTCTGCTATGCCCTGACCAAGCAGATCAATGACTACCGCCTTCGGCTCGGGGATTCCTTTGCCACCTTTGCGGACATCCTGGCTGCCTTGGAAGCCACAAAGATAGAGTTTTACCGGCGAGTAGTGGCCCCCTACGAGGACAAGAAGTGCGCTGAGAATGGGGATGTCTTTTGATGAGAGGAAACGAAGTGCGACTACTTAGGACAAGAATATATGTGGCTGGCCCGATCTCGGCGGGTGATCCAGTCGCCAACTGCCAGAAGGCGATCCAGGTGGGATTCACCCTCATGGACTTTGGCTATGCCCCCTTCGTCCCTCACTACTCCTACTTTGTGGACATGGCCTCCACCCATGGAGAAGGCCGGTATGAGCAATGGCTAGCCCTGGATTTCTCATTCATCTCAACCTGCCATGCCCTACTTCGGCTCCCTGGACTTTCAAAAGGAGCAGATCGAGAAGTGGTCTTCGCCCGTGAGCGCGGGATTCCGGTGTTTGATGACATCCTGCCCCTCCTGCTGGAGATTCCTGCGACCCAGGTGGGCGATTCTTACGAATCCTACCGGAAGTTCTTTGCCCTTGTTCCCCATGCCTGTTGGGTCTGTGGAGTGACCGTCTGGTTTGAATATGGCTATCACCTTCGGACTAATACGTTGGATGTCAAGCTCTGTGAACGATGTTATCCGAGGGATCAGGGGGGCATATGAGTTCCTCCATGGTCTATTTCCTCCTCGCCATGATGGTATGCCTCGAAGCCGAAGGGGAACCATTACAAGGCAAGGTCGGAGTGGCGTATGTCGCCGTGAACCGCTCCGAGCAGTGGGGCCAGCCACTTGCTCAAGTCATCATGGCCCCTCACCAGTTTGGAGGGTGGCGGCACGCCGAGCGGCTGGAACGCCTAGACCCTCGCGCTTGGGTGGATTGCAAATGGGCTGCCTGGGTCGTGATGGACCGGACAGAGGCAGACCCAACCTTTGGGGCCGTTCACTTCCTGAGCGATCATGATCTAGAACGACCACCCAAATGGGTCAATCGACTACGAAAAGTGGTCAAGATCGGGAGGCATTCGTTTTACAAATGAGCAATCCCTTCCGCTATGTAGCCGAGAAGTTGATTGAACCGGCCAGCGAAGACCTCTGGCCATTGGCTATCCTATGGTTCGACCCAGCCACCAAGGGGCTCAAGTGTTCCGTGGCCAACGTCGGGGCCGAGCTGATTGTTGGACATGGCCGGAAGATTGGGCTTATTATAGAATCTACGGCGAAACAAATGTGCCAACAGACAAAACGATCATCTGGCGGTGCTGCTACACCGTTACTGGAACGGCCCAATCCGCCCCACGCTGCCAGTGGTGTGGAAGGAGAATGACCCGTGCCGGTCAATAGGAGAACCCGGGACCAAATCCTCATCGAGGCGCTGGACCTCGCGGACCTTCCTGAGCTGGACCAGCATGACCGGCCCTCGGCCACGATTGTGAGCACCGCCTTTTCCATCCAATGGCTCCAGCGGTGCCTCGATACGATGGCCCAGGAGTTCCCGTGGGCCAGTGAGATCACGAAGACCACGGGGACTATCACAGCCCTGAACCAGGATTTGGCCCTGACCGACTTCATTCTCGATGTGCGGGATGGGCTGTACCTGACCATCAGTGGGAGCTTGAAGCGGCTGACCCGAATCAACTTCGCAGATATTATGGCCTATCAAATGAAGAATGACCAAGGAGGTTCCCCCGTGACTGGGGACCCCTCCCTGTACGCCTTCACAGGGACGACGGTGCGCTTTGACATCACGCCCTCCCAGAATCGGGCCTATACCCTCTGGTACTACGCGATGCCTTCAGTCCTCGCGGCCAGCACCATCCCACCCTTCCCCAACGACCATGCCTGTATTGAGTTCATCTTCTGGCGGGCCATGGAGTGGGCACGGAAGGCTCCTCCGGGCGCTGCCATGAAATATCTTCGAGAGGTCGAGATTGCAGCGTATCGGTCTGCAGGTCTCAATCAGGAACCTGAGTCTGACCATGTGCCCCTCGATAGCCGACAGTTCCGCCGCCAGCGAGGTCAGAGTGGGGACTGGATGGGGAGGACGAGTCTCTAATGGAGGACCAAATGGAGTGGACTGCATATAAGCTATGGCTCCAGACAGAAGCCGCCTGTACGTACTGTCATCGACGATACAGTGAACCGCGTGATCCAAATAGACTCACGGTGGATGTGTGGCGAACTGAGACTGATTGTGGGTGCATACCAATGGAGAAACGGACATATAATGCAGCTCTGTGACCCTTATCTCCAGATCGTGGAAATCCAACGTTGGCTCTGCCGGGACTCCGTCATCGTCGTGTTTGTCTTGGAGACCGGGGAGAAGTTCCTGATCCTGACCCCCTACAACTAGGGCGTGCCGTGGATGCGTGGCCCATGATGGAGCGGTGTTGGCGAGCTCAGTGGCGGGGGTTCACCCCAGAGGAACGGGCCTACATGGAGCAGGAGGCCGAGCGGGGCCGCCCCACATTCATCGCCCTCGGACATACCCAACATCCCCTCTGGACCCTCGAACGCTATACTAAATATTCCCCATATCCACTCCCGTTCCGAACGTCTGACTGTCTCATGTGTATCAAGATTGATGGGTGGCCAGAGGAATTTGAATCAGGGAAGTAATCCTGTTGGGACAGTTAAGTACATTTAACGCCCAACCAGCGCCACAGCCAAGAATCCACTGTCAACGCTTAACGCTAGTCCACTGTTCTGGAAGACGATGAGCCCTACATTATCTGTCGCCGTAGCGCTAATGAGTCCCGCGACGTTCATATATTGCACATTGAGTCCATTATTCGGTTGGCGATTGTTGGCAAATGCCGCCCCATTGAGAATTAAGGCGATATACCGCTCTCCGGTCGCATTACCAGCGAAGTCGGCTTCTCCACACACGTAATAATATCCGGTAACAGGAATCGAGATAAAGGCATGCGTGACCGATTTGAGATGCATGTTTGAGGGGTCAAAACGCTCTGCCGAGAGCCCGAGAGTCACGACGGCCCCGTTGGCAATAGCCGTCACGGTACTCATTTGGACAGCACATGCATACTTTCCGCCACCAATCGCACTATTGACGGAGACCAGGCTACTGAGTACGGAGACTGTTTGACTGAGGGCCGAATGGAGGTGGGAGAGAGCACTCAGGCTTTGAGACAAGACAGAGACCGCTTGGCTGAGCACGCTCACCTGCTGGCTAATGACCGAGATCGCCTGACTCTGAGTGTCCACCCGGACGGACAATGCTGCTGCCTGGACACTCAATGCCTGACTGACCACGGAGACTCCTTGTGATACGGTGTTTACCCGGGTATCCACAGAGGTCACCGCTACGCTCACGACGCTCACCTGGCTGGAGAGCACCGAGACCTGTTGGGACAAGGCACTATGGGCCTGACTCAGCACAGACACGGCTTGTGACAGCACACTAACCTGTTGTGAAATGACCGAGACCGCTTGACTCAGCACCGAGAGTGTCTGTGAGGTAGCAGCGTCGGTCCCGAGGGCGAGTAACTGCTGACCAGTGGTATCGAAGACTTTCATGGACTAGGTTTCCTCAACTCCATTCACGGTGAAGTCAACCACCGTGGCCGCGCTGGCATCTCCCCGGATGGCATCGGCTGCCCCCAAGGTATACTCCATATCTGTTTCGAGGGAATACCCTGCTGGAAGGCTCGTGTCCTTGGGAATGATCCGGCGTGAGGTGCCCCCAGACTTCTTGATATAAAGGTTCATAGTTCGAGCCACGGTATCTGTATTGACCAAGGTGATGGTTTTGATAATGGCAGTGGTGGCCGCCGGGACTAGGTACACATCGCCTTCCGCAAGTGCTAGTTGCCCATTGGCGAGGTTCTTGATGGTAAACGTGCCAGCCATACGTTACCTATTATACCCCAAGCCAGATCAAGGCTTTCCCATATGCTGCCCCGCCTGTGGCGCTGTTGGCCGAGACCCGGTTCACCAGGGATGTGTGGCTGTCTGAGAGGGTGGAGACCTGCTGGCTGAGGGCAGAATGTGCCTGAGAGAGGACACTGACCGCTTGACTCAGGGCCGAGACGGCTTGTGATAAGGCTGAATGGGCTTGACTCAAAATGCTTACTTGTTGACTCAGAACTGAAATCGCATTACTGAGGGTGTCAATGATAGGGGCAGACAGTGTTCCAAGCACATCCAGTGAAGCCGAGACGAGCAGGTCTTGAATGAAGGCTGCCCCAGGCACATAAAAGTCACCCTCGACACTCAAGATGCCGCTGATATGGAGATTTCCATGAATCACACTGAGCCCACTGAGCTGCTGACTTAACACACTCACAGCCTGAGACAGGGCCGAAAGGTCTACACTAGCCGCCACTGCGCCAGGGGTGATGGCCCGCCCCTGCACGGCAGCGGCAAAGGTGTCCATCCGTTCTTGGAGGGTGGCATTGGTAGACCCAGCCGCCAACGTGACTCCCGAAACGGCTGTGGTCCAAGCGGAGAAGTAGATCGTTTCCCCGGCCCGCCCGATGGCCCGGACTTGGTAGTAGCGGGTGGTCAGAGCCGCGAACTTCACGCGGTTATTGTCATCTACCATGAAGTTGCCCTGGAACTCGCCCAGGGACACGGCATCGGTCATCAGGCTGGTGGTGCCCCGGCGAACCTCCACAGCCTGCACCCGGCCCCCTACGAGCTTCTGAAACTGCCAGGTCAGCCCGATCTCCGTCCCAAAGCCCAATGCGTAGAGGCTCGTGGGAAGGCTTGGAGTGGTGACAGCAGACATGGGGGAGATGAGGGCCATGGGGTCCTCATCATAGAGGCCCAGCATGGGGCGATTCTCACGGGACTGTTGGCCGTAGAGTTCCTGGAGGAAGGTCTCTAGGTCAGGGACGTGGGACTGGGCAGGCTGGTCTTCGTGCTCAGGCATTAGGCGACTCGATGGCCCCGGATGAGGGCTCCGAGGTACTTGAAGACTGAGTTGAGGTTATCTCCAGAGAGGCGGAACCCGAGGAAGCGCCCGGTGACATTGACCCCGATGATGGCCTTGATGGGCTGGGAGGCGGCGTTGAGGTCGCCAGGGACATCCACGGCGGTCCCATCCGTACCCCCTTGAGTGTCTAAGATGTAGGAGGTCACAGGGGTCACGGTGAGGGTCTTGGTGCCTGGATGCACCCCCGCGCCACGGCGGGCCATGATTTCTACTGAGGAGAGCCGATGGGTGTCCGATCCCGGGGCCGCTTGGAGCCCAGGCTGGGCCACGCAGGTAAACACATCCTCCCCAGTGGACTGGGCTTCTCGGGCTAGCATGAGTACCGGGGCTGCAGTCCCCACCTCGAAGATGAGCACGGGATCATCGAGGTATTGGTCTGCGGCGGCTTCAGTCGTGAAGACCGTTTCAGTGATCTGCCCCGAAGCGAGTACGTCAATGGGCGTCCCCGTAGACCCAGGGAACCGAGCCACAAAGCAGGCTGGTTGCGGCTGCTCCGCTCGACACAGGACCACGGCCCGCTGGACCCGGAATAAGGTTGGGTCAGCGACTCGTTGTGCAGCGGTAGATGAGATCAGGTCACTCCCGACTGCCATCTTGGTCTAGGTCCCTCCCTCGTAGGATAGCACCTAAGTAGCGGAAGACACAGTTCGTATTGGGGCCAAAGAGTTGGAGGCCCAAGAAGCGGGCTCGTTGGACGACTCCAACAGGCACCCGGACGGGCTGAGAAGTGTCATTGAGCCCTGGCACTAAGACCCCAATCCCACTATGGCCAGTGGGCTTGTCAAGAATGTCAGACGTGATGGGGGCCACCGTGATTTCCTGGGTTCCAGGATGGACCCCGGCCCCCCGGCGGAGAAAGAGTTCAATGGCCTCCAGCCGGTGACTGTCCGGTTCCCCGGGAGCTGGTTGAATCCCGGTCCGCATCCGGGGGACGAAGAGGTCATCCCCTGTGGACTGCAACTCTTGGGGAAGCATGAGTTTTGTGGCCCCTGCAAAGGTATAGCAGAGGACTGGTTCGTCCTCATAACACTCAGGCTCCGAGGTGAACACGTTCTCTGAGACCCGCCCGGACCCCGTGATCTTCATCGCCACTTCTGCTCCACCAGAACTCCCAGGAAACCGAGCGACAAATGCAGCCGGGGGATGCACCGTGGAATTGGGATGGCATAAGATGACCGCTCGATTGCAGTCAAAGTCTCCCTCACCCATTGCATCATCCCAGACTAGTTCCAGCCACCATTCCCACTGGAGGGGGCCGAGAGAGTCCCACAGGGTTTGCACATCACCGGGATAGCCTGCCATGTCATTACCCTGAAGGAATAACCGGGGGCGTCACGCCCGGGGGAAGTGCCACCAGCCTCGCGTAGGGATCGAGGGGTGAGAGCGGATAGGCTCCGGTCTCCGTCGTGAGCGTGGGCGTTCCATCGGTTTCCCATCCATCAATGAATTGGCCTGCTGGCTCCTCGCCCTGCCAGAGCACGTCCATCGGAGTGGCCACATCCCCTTGGATCAGCCGGAAACGTTGAGCCTGAAACCCTGATAGGTTCGTCGTGACGGCCTTGGTCCGGTTGCTCCGCAAGTCGGTGAGGTACACAGTCGAGGTCGTGGCGTCCACATACCAGAGGGCATGGCGCTCGTTGGCCGTCAATACTTTGAGGGTGACGAAGCCAGCCGGATTCTCTATAAAGTCCCGAATGGTCTTCCACCCTACATCCGTTTTCAGGAAGAGACCCGTTTGAGTAGACGTACTGGTCTCTCGGCTGATAACGAGCAGCACATTGATTGGAGCGGTGAGTTGCAAGGGATATGCCCTTTGGACGATATAATCAAACGGGTCATCGAGTGTCCATGTCCTCGTAGTCCCAGTCCGCTTATATTCCCAATCACTCCCCCAGAAAAATCCAACTCGTGTCGTGAAGGTCGCCGTTCCCAAACCGGTATCCGCGGATGTCGGGGTATAGTCTTCTTCGGTAATGAACGGGAGCGAGCTGTCCCAGAAGCTATCATCGAGTGCAGAAAAGCCAACGTCGAATGTCCCGAGATCAATGGTGAGGGCTGCATCAAAGGGAGAGGCTCCACCAACGGTTGAGCCGCAGATGTCGTTCAGCGGTGGAGGTCGTGGGGTTTCCAATACACGATCATCGGTAGATACGCTAATCGTCCCGGTGGCAAAGTTCGTCTGACTGGTTGACACATTGAGTGGCGTGGAACGGAAGAGGACGGTTTCGATCCCACCTGCTGCCAAGCGCACGACCCATAAATGAAATTCAGCCGTCCGCTTAGGGGCCGTCAATGTCACTGAGGTATCGGTCTGACCAAGTGCGAGCGTCTGACAGGCTCCCGTGGCGACGAAGGTAGACTTTGTGCCAGCGCCAGTCAGTGTACCAATCGAGCCAACTACTAGCAGAACGAGTGCCCCTGAATCGTCCAGCCCATAGGTCGGCGCATCAGCGTTCGACAAAATATCGGCAAGTGTCACCGTCCCAGAAATGGTCCCAGCCTCCTCAACTTGTTGGCGGAATGGGCCACCCCCTAATGACAACACTGGAGTTGCCGTGGGCAAATCTGCTCGGGTATATGTTCGGACGACATACCCTGCCCCCTGTGGATGCCCGGCGGGAAGCCCCGATGTATTACTCACCGTGGCTGACCAGTTACAGAGCACAAGGGTACTGGTATAGGGTATGACGGTCCGGTCATGGATGATGGTTGGAATAACCCCAGCCCCAAAGATCGAGGTAGTCCGAGGAATGTGGAAAAGATAATACTTCTGGGTGGCGGCGGTGGTCCCCGTGCGAACGACGAACTTATCTTTGGTCTGGCCCCAGGCTACAGCCTCAGGGTCTTCCGTGAGCGTTCCGGCAGCTCTCAGTCCAAGGTTGGTAGTGACGCTCCAGTTGCGGAACCAGACCTCGGGATCACCCCCACCAATCGGGGGTGCAATGAAGAGTTCCTCCACGATGCCATCAGGCATCGCTAGGTTCCTGCCTGGTCGGGGAGCCCTCCGTAGAAGAACCAGACCTCATCATAGAAGGGACGATAAACCGCATGGCAGTCCGAGTATTCCGTGTAGATCGGACTCATCTGGCGGCGCACGATAGGCCATACCCCATCTCCGGGATAGGTCACGTTGTAGCCCGTGTCCATCTTGACAATGCGCCCGGTCTTCGTCATCCAGTACCAGTTGCCCCGACTATCATGGGTCAGGGCGCTGGCCGAGGCAGGTCCCTCCACCCATTTGAAGAGTTTCCACCGGAAGTAGGCTGCCGAGGACCCGCCCATGGCCTGCCCCACCCAGAAGCTCCGCTCCTTCCAGATGCCGGTGTTGAGGGTCGAGAGGGGGCGGATTGCCACGCACAGGTCCAGGGTCTCTGCCAAGCTTTTGACATTCAAAGCGGGCCACGTATCCAAGCGAAGGGTCTCCCCCCACTGGACCTCAGTGTCCGTGATGCCCACGATGCGGTCGCTGGCAGTGCAGATGTCCCGCCAGGCCGGAGCACTTGTCTGAGACACGGTTGAGGCCAGCGCGGGATTGGCTGCTGCTGGGATGGTGATATCCAGCGGGAAGTCCACCCCATTGACCACGAACACATGGGTTACGAGTGGGGTACCGATGGCAATTTCGGTGGACCGGACCATCTGATAGCGGCCCCGAGTGCCTCCCCAATTCCCAACCAATATCCAGCCTCCTGATCCCAGGACATAGACATTGGCTACCCCTGAGACAAAGAGGAATTGGTTCCGGGTGCCTGCCCGCCTGGCTGACCAGACCCCGGTGATGGGCGCCGTGGCAGGGGGAGCGGCCACGGTTGCGTTCCGAGCCAGGTTCCACGAGGGTCGCTGGCGAAGCTCCCCTTCAACAAAGTGCAGGTTCTCCCCCGTCCACAGGGCATCTCGTGGAATCTCCACCTCGGAGGCATTCCGCATGACGCCCTTGTAGGGCACCGGGAAGGTGACAAGGACTTTCTCTTGAGTCTGAGTGACCCCGACGGTCTGAGCCATTACTGGGCAGGTCCGATGAAGCGTTCTACGGTGGAGGGCACCCCATATTCCTCAGCGAGCTTCTGCACGGCTGCCGCTGCGGCTGGGGACATAAAACCTCCCGGCAACTGGAAGGGTCCACCAGCCCGAGAGGGGAGCCTGAAACCGAACCCATGGGCTCCAACCGTCGCTTGACCTCCACCAGACACTCGCATGAAGGGGAGGGCACCGGGCACATCTCCAGCTCCAAGGGGAGGCTTGCCGCCCCGCCAGGCCAAGTGGATCAGGTCGTCCATCGAGTCCTTCATCAGACCCCGCGCCTTAGGGTTCGCCATGAACCGATCCGTGACTCGGGCCTGCAACTCTGCCATGTTCATCCCACCCCCAGGTGGGAAAATCTTGGTGGGGTCATCGGCTAGAACCCGCTTGACCTCGTTGAATGTGGCATACGAGTCCATCCCTTTGCGGAGGGCCGTGGTGGCTTTGGGTCCCATCTGAGTCTGGATATCCTCCAAGACCTTTCCTCGGAGATGTTCCAAGACCATCTGACTCTTGGGGATTCGCCCACCCATCGCGGCAAAATCCGTGGCCTTGGCCTGGGAGAGGACACTGTAAGCATCCAAGGCTTCCCCAGGGGTAAAGACGGCCCGTGCAGGACCCGGCCCGGGACTCGGGAATCTTGGTGATTTCAAGTCATCCAGAAATCTCCGCAACTCGGGCAGGTGAAGTGCCTGTGCTTTGGAAAGCGAGACCGCCTCTGTCGCTGCTTGAGACATCCGTTGATGGGCGGCCCGTTCCAAGTCCCCCTCGAAGATATAGGCATACCCCCGGGCACTCTTGGGAAGAGTCCCCGAGGCGGTTTGCTGGAGTTCAGGGGCCAACTTTTCCATGAACTCTGTCAAGGCTCGGGGATCACGAGAATGACTGACAATGCGCCCCAGAGAAACCTTACTGATCGTGTTGAGGAGGGCCGTCCCACCCTCACCCGCCAACCCAGCGAACAGCCCTTCCAGGGCAGCCTTGGAGTACGAGGTTGCAACCTCAGGTTCCTCACCCAAATGTTCCACCCCAGCCCCAGCCAATCCTCCGGCCACGGGAGCCGCGACACGCGCCGCAACTCGTGCCCCACCCGTCAAGAGGGCACGGTTGACCAATGATGTCCCCGCAGTGGCTCCGGCTCGGGTCGCCAGGCCGCCCCATCCTCCAAGAGGAAGCGTGGCCGCCGTGGCCCCCAGCAGCACTCCCCACCCGACCGGAGACTGTGGCACAACCAATTCAGTCGCATGCTCGCCCCATGACTTGATACGAGAGACGGTCTGTCCCTCTTGGGGGGCGAGGGGGGCCTTCTCCCGCAGAAACTTGAAGTGCTTATCAATCTTGGCATCATCCCAGCCCTCGGGATTACTCCAGACCTGATGCTCACCATTGACCATCACATCCACAGAACGCGGTGGCATGGGTTAGTCGCCTCGCTTTGGGGTGAAGGTGCCAGGGAGGCCGGGGATTGTCCTGGGTTCTCCGGGGGGTGGCCCGGGGGCAAATTCGTTTGCTAAGTCAGGAAATTCTTTGAGGATCGCGGCCCGCGTAAATGGGGTGTACGAGATACCCAAAAGGGCCTGCTTCGTGTAGAACCCCTGTCGCCGGAGGAAGTTGAGTTTCCTCACAGCTAGAGAAAAAGTGTCTGTCTCTGCTGGAACCCCTTTTATCGCCTGCTTGAGGTCCATATCCGAAGCACGGGAACCCTGATGCATCTTAGTCAACTGGAGGCCCAACGGCCCCGCAATCGCCTGGAACATGGCGGCATCCTCATTGGTCATCAGGCCCCGACCAACGGCCAACTTGAGTGCCTGTAGAAGATTTATCCCAGGGACATTCGCCGTCGCCACAAGGACCCGCGCTGCCACCGCCTGTAGGTCATCCAATTGAGGAAGAATCGCATTCAGGGTGCGGATCTGCTGGGCGTCATCATGGCGCACCGTGACCGCCCGGCCAGCCTTGACATCTGTAGCCCCCAACGCCGGAGCTTGCTGCCCTTGAAGGTCAAAAACTTCAACGAGCCGACTATCAATGACCTGCTGGAGCCGATCCCGGTCCTGGTCCTTGTCCTCCTCACGGATCAGGATGGAGGCTTCCTGGTCCGACAGATCATTCTGGTATTGCTTGCCCTTGATGCCCGCCTTCGTGAGATAGGCGAGTTGGCGCGGTGTCAACTTGACCCGGGCCTTCCGCTCTTCAGTCGCCAGCTCCTTGGCTTCCGAAGACCGTGTAAGGGCATCATACTGTGCCAGGGCTGAAGGGTCCTTCCGATTGACCCCGGCCACGAGCCCGGGGATGGACACCCGTGCCTTGGCCGCTTCATTTCGAACCCCCTGGGGGATGTTCTCAATCGTCATGTCCTCTGGTTGGTTCCCTGTGGACGTGGGTAATGGCACGATTTCTACTCGCTGCTTCACCTTGTCAAAGAGGATCAGTCGGTTCCCTTTCTGGTCAAAGGTCCTCTCCCACTTGTCCGCCGTGGGGGGCACCAGATGCGCGAGGGGGAGGGCCTGTTCGTGAGGCATACCCGCCTTAATCATTTGTCCGTAGGCGACCAGTTGGGGAGCGACAGCCCCACCCGCTGCCACAAAGGACTGGGCTGCCTTCTTAGTCTTCTCCATCTGGTCAAGACCCCGAAGTTGCTCCAGGGACCGCTGGGCGATCTGCATGACCGGGATGGGAATGTCCTCGGCATGGGTCGTGACAAACTCGGAAAGGTCCAGCGCGGCATCCTGGGCTCGCTCGGGATTCCCAGCCGCGAAGGCTTGCAGGCGCGCGATGTAGCCCATGGCCTGCCGAGCCGCCCGCTCATCTTTGATAGCATACATCTGCTGGACTTCTTTGAGGGCCGCCCCGGTCTTCATCCCAGGGGGACGGTACACATCACCCAGGCCAGCGCCCGTGAACATCAAGAGTTGGCCGATCTTGCTCTGCCAGGTTTGTCCCATCGGAGGGGCAGGCATGGTGCGTTGGCGTAGACCTGTCGTTTCCATGAGGGTGGACCCCGGAATGTTCGCCGTGGGGCCAGGCCCCGCATAGGAGCCAGCGGGTGCATCAGGGATGTCATACTCGGTGCGAGGCACGTCAGCCATTACCAGCCCATCCCCCATGCCCCACCACCAGCAGTAGTCGTGGGAACAGTGGTGGGGGTAGTTTTGAACATCCCTGATCCCATGAGCATCCCGGCTCCCTGCAACCCGAGCTGGAGCCAATCCATGATGCCAGGCTCATACTGCTGCTCCTGCTCGACACCAAAGGGAACCCCGGACAGGAGGGCGGAAAGGAACTCCGTCCCATACTGCAACTGGGCATTGGCGACGGCTTCCCCAAGCGCCCCAGATCGCCCCAAGCCAGCCGCCGTCAGGGTGCCCATAGTCCGTGGAATGAGCACCTTGTCAAAGAAGCCCTGCATCCCAGACCAGTCCCCACTGGCGACACTCTGGGCGAGGTTGGCGCGGAGTTGATTCAGACTTTTGGCGCTCGGGTCAGGCTCATCTCTCCGGGTCTGGGTGCCACCCCAATCTCCCACTAGGTCTCACGTTCCTCTCTCACTGGTGTCACTACCGTTTCCACTGGCTCCCCATTCAGGGGCATCCACATCAAATGCCGCATGGTCTTGAACCCATAGGCCCGAGCCCATGCGCCATCACTACGCTTTGTTGCATGGATGAGCATTGTGGCTCCACGCTCTCGAGCGAAGTCTTTTCCCATCTGGATCGCCCGCCCGACCACGTCGCCCCCGGGCTCGTCCACCTTGCATTGTGTCACATAAAGCCACCGTTTGCCATAGTCTTCCTGGATCACGGAGACCGCGTGGCCAATGAGTCGCCCATCCGGGGCTAAGAATGCCAGCAACAGGAGGTTCTTGTCCCCCCCACAGGCCCGCATGGCATGGTCCCGAACCTGGGCCTCTGGGTTCATCTCGGGAATGTGGGTCTGGGCGAACTCCATCATCCGGTGGAGCATGAAGGGAAACAGGAGGCCCGAGACCTTGTGGAAGGGGTCCACCCGGACAATGGCCACTTCCCCGTCCTTGTAGGCCATTACTTCCTTGCCTTCTCTTCCCGAGCAGCAACCCACTTCTCGAAGTCAATGGGAGCGTCCACCTTGAGTTTCCGCTGGAGCGGTTCTGCCTGGCTTGACACTCCCATCAGCGTATCGAAGAAGGTGGTAAAGAGGTAGCGATAGTTGGGGTCCTTGATCTGGTCCACAAAGCCCCGAATCTCGATGATCTTAGCATTGGTGGCCCAGAGACGCTCATCAAGGCGCTTGTAGGCTTCTTGGACCGTCTCTTGGTCAATGGTGTCCAACTCGACCACCGTGGTTTCCGCCAGCCCCGTCTCCTTCTGAATCACATACTTCATGTTAGCCTCCCATGGAATGTAGTGGAACCTCTTCTCGCATCAGGATGTCATCAAACCGTTGCGAAGGGACTTCTCTGCGGATCGGGACCCCATTATGGAACTCAATGATGTAGGCCCGCTGCTGGACAAGGGAAAGCTCCTTCTCGGCAGCATTCTGCTCCACATGCAGGAAGTTCTGGGCCTGTTTCTCAGTCACGGTGACGCGCCCCGGACCGAAATACCTCCCATTGATCGAGTGGCGCAGTTGGAGCATGACGGAGACCATCTTGGGTTTTGGGGGAATCGCTCGCCGACGCACACGCCCGGGAATCTCTTTGAGCGTGGCAATCTCGACTGATTTTCCGTCTTCCAGAATGAATCGGGGAGCAGATGGGGATGCCCCCAGACCCTTCCGCTTCTTCATTACGGCAACCCCGCCGGATAGTTGGACAGGGCCTCAAACCGCTGGAAGAACTGATCGTCCAGAATCCACGAGTTCCACATGACCTTCGCGCCGATCTTCCGGCCCTGAGCCAATGGATTCGAGTAGCTGGCCCCAGCAGGGGTGAGGTATGTCCGCATGGACATGCCGTTGAGTTCGACTCGCCCAAAGGCATCCCGACCGAAGACCCACGCGATGAAGATTTCCTTGCCCACGGTGAACTGGGCAGGCGGGGCCTTGGCAGACGCCGATGCCAGCGCCGTGAACGTGGTCGCCGTATTGGCCGCTACACCCGTCGCGGCAAGCCGTGGGGCGGTCCCATCGGCCACGCTGGGGATATAGATGTCATACGTGTACCCTGTGTTCGTCGGCGTGGTGACCTTGAGCCCAGCGCCAGTGGAAGCCGCTGGAAGTGTGGCGTCATCCTGCGTGATCAGGCGCTCGTAGCCAGAGTTGATATCCCGGCCCACGACAACCACCTTGATCGACCCAGAGGTCAGGTACGAGTAGGTCGCAGAACTCAGCGACACGCCCGCACTCACATCCCCGACTGAGCCCTGCGTAGACGTAATGGTGATTCCACGCAGATACGGCAGGAAGTTACTCCGCACCCACTCCACACCCATCCACGTTCCGATCTTGGCGAAGTCCATCCGCTCCAAGTCCTGCCCACGAGCGATGGCCGCCTGGAAGTTCGATTCCGCCATGATATCCGCTTCCATCTGCGGGGGGATAACCCCGCCATAGAGGGGACCTTTGATCGGAATCGCACCCCGGCGACGCAAGGTGGTGGTCAGGCCAATGATTTCGGTGGTGCCGAAGACCATGGACGCGACAGCGTGGCTTGCGAGGTCTGAGCGATTGGAGGCCGCTCCAGAGGTGGTGGCAGCCCCGGCATACGTCACGTTGGTCCCGGTCAGCAAAGTCTGCGCCATCTCTCGCTCGAACATCTCGCTCATGGCGAGGGCAGTCCGCTCGATTGCGGCGGTCAACATCGGATGAACGGTCGTGAGTTCTGCCACGTCCGACAGCAGGACGACGATGCCCCACTGCTGAACGGTGACATCCTTGTTGGTGATAGAAAGAGCAACGGCACTCGGAGCCGTCCCCTCAGTGAGGGGCGTGGTCGGCAAGGCGAGGCGTCCGACTCTGACCGCGCGGAGGGTGGTGCCCATCCGCTGGGGCAGCTCGTAACGTGTCGCATACCGGCCCAGCACCAGGTTCCGCTCGGCTAGCTCATACATCCGCCGAGCGATAAAGTAACTGGGGGCATCGGTCGAGACCGTTGAAAACTGTGTCAATACATCAGGCACTTGTGATTCCCACACCCCTTTCTGGCGCGACTGGCTCGACCTCTAAAGGGACTGTGCCAGCCACCTTACCTCGCTTCTGCGCCCATCGGTCGCAGCGATGGCGAAGTCTGCGCCTCTCCCCCACCAGCCACGGTGGGGCTTCAGCGCATCTACACTATATCACACTACTTGAGGCACGCCTGCCGGTCGGCCTCCGACTTCGCTTCCCGGAGACATGCCAATGTCTGCAATCGTGTTGCTTCTGTTTGGAGCTTGATGAGAGACCGCAAGGCATCAGTCTGTTCTACCATAGCCTTTTCCCGTGCGACCTCATGGCCTTGAAGACTCTCTTTGACCTCTAGGGCAAGGCTCGGCACCCATCCAGCCGACTGGAATAGGAGGAAGAACACAATGGCGGCCACTGGCCCCCACTGGAAGACGGGCTTCAGCCACTCTGAGTTCACAGGTTAGAAGGGGACGCCCTTGAGCGCGGCGCCCAGCTCCTCCATGTTCATGTCATCAATGGGCTTGGTGGCCCGGAACACCGGGGTACTGGCTCCGACCGTGGCAGCCTTCTTGGCCTCCTCGATCTTGGCGGCATAGCCAGCTTCCTGATCCTTGACGATGGTGTCGTAGAGTTCCCCGCCCCGGAGCCAGTTCCAGGCATCCTTCATGGTGATCAAGTTGCCCTTCTGGGCCTGCTGGGCCACCACTTCCGCGATCCGCGCCCGATGTGGCATCGCTTGCGCGTTGGCGGGGTCGGTGAGAAAGGCGACCGTATCGGACGCCATTAGCGCCCGGGTCTCGGCATCCTTGGCGGCCTTGAGGGCGGGGGCCAGCGCGGGCTGGACCATCTCCTCGAAGGGCGAGGGCGTTCGAGTCCCAGCGGCCCTGGCAGCCTCCTCCGCCGCACGGGCCTGCGCCTGCTCCTGAGCCTTGGCCTGCCCTTCCTTGACAAGCTGCTCAATGCTGGACTTGACGGCCCCCTGGACCATCGCTTCCACGGCCTTGGGGTCGAAGCCACCTGGGGCTGGGGGTGTGACCACTGTTTCGTCTGCCATACATTCCTCCTGTTAGAATTTGGACCGTTTGTTCAGTTTGTACGCTGCCAACTCCGCTGCCTCCGCTTCCTCCGTGTGATGCTCGGCGTGCATGGCCTGGTGCCCGCCACCCTTCTTGACGGCTACCCGAGCCTCACGGTCCTTGAGCCGCTGTTCCTTGGCCCAATGAGCCTTGGACTGAGTACCCCCAACCTTCTCGCGGGGACCCTTAGCCACGCTTGACCGGCGCTCCGCCCGCCCGAGCCCCAAAGTAGCCCCGCTGCTTCTTCGTCAGGGCATGACCTCGAACCTCGCCATGGCGCATGATTTCCTTGGCCTTCTCCTGGGAAACCTGGGCTGGTTTCGTCTTGGCGTGCATCATGTTACATGCCCTCCCATTCCCACTGACTCGTCTCCTCAGCCTGTGCGGGCTTCCAACTAGGACCCATTCCCATGAACGGGGCAAACATCCCTGAAGCGGCTTCCTGCCAATCGGGGGCAGTAGCGCCCGCAATACCCAAGCCTTGGGCCATTGAGGATGGCATGAATCCTGCCTGGTTAATCGCTTTGAGTCCTGAATAGGCCGGGGCGAGCAGCGAGGTCCACGGCGATTCTTGGGCGATCCCCATATGTTCAGCATTCCGCAACGCCAAGTCCTGCGGGTTCTCAGCACGGGCATTGACCAAGAAGTTAGTCCGGGCCTGCACGTTCCCCTGGCTAGCCACATTGGCTCGCTGAAGCCAGGCTTGAACTTCCGGGCTCCAGGGCCATGGGCTCCCAGCCGCCTGGGCAGGTTGCCGAACCCCGTAGCCGCCCCCGCCCCCCATCGCGGGCTGCCGTGGGCCAACATTGAAATTCAACCCAGGCATGGCTACTGCTGGTTCAGGTTTGGAGTGCCGGTGTCGTAGATGATCTCGTCCGCAGACGGATCGTAGTAGAGCGTGTAGGTCTGACCCGCATTGCTGGTCAGATGCCCGATCCGCTGGATGCCGGTATCCTCACCCTGGGCATTCTTGAAGCGACGCCGGGCTGCGGCATGGATCTGGGCACCCAACTGACTTGAAACCTGTGTTAGAACAAGTGCCACTCAGAATTCCCCCTTTTCACTCAGTGATTAGGACACAGCGACGACGTACACGATGTCGCCCACGGGATCGTAGAAGATACGCTGGCGGCTCTGTGTCTGCTTGGACTCATCCACGCTTCCACCCGTGATCTTCGTGATGACTCCAAGGTTCTGGAACCCAGCCCCCGCCTGGCCCGAGAAGCGAACGATCGCGTCCTGGGCGTTCTGAAGGGCTGTCCGATCCGATGCCGCGATGACAGTCAAGGTAGTTGCCATGTTGTCACCTCCTAACCGTAGGATAGAGCCAATTTGGCACCACGTCAAGTCTTCTTGAAACACTCCCCATGGGACAGAGGGTTGCCCGTGGTTGGAGACTTCTCCCCCATTGGGGGTGGACATTCCCAGGCTTGAGTGGGGAAGTAGTCCATTCCCGTCATGTGCCGAAACTCATCAAACCACTCCTCGGCATGGTCACACCCCCGGTACTTGCCCCACCAAGGCCCACCCAACGTGTAATGCAGCACCTTGGCCTGGTCATTGGGGGCATATTCCTCCACCAGCCAATTCCACTCCAGGGGCAGGAACCCAATCTGGGCATCATCGGGCAGCCACTCGAAGCGATGCAAGTGAAGGCCCGTAGCCGTGTTCACATAGTCTGGGGTGAGAATACGGCAGGCATCGTTGTCAAAAAACATGAACGAGGACCAGTTCTTGCGCGGGTAGGCCGTCTGAACCTGACCCTGCATCTTGGGGGAATCCTTGGGTACATAATCATGCGGGCATACCCAAATAGCCTTCTGCTGGAACTTGCGGGGGTCCATGTCCTGCCAGACCTCGTTGATGGGGACGCGGCAGAGCATATCTGCATCCATGAAAAGCGAATATCCTTGATACCCAGAGAGGTATGGGACGAGGAATCGGGAGATGGAGAAGTCGGTGGATTCCAGCGGCCCCCGGACTCGGTTGAAGTAGGGGAAGTGATCTCGACAGACTGGTGTGATGCTAATGGGGGATGTGGCCCGACGGATCAGGGAGTGGGCTAGTGTATGGTAAGCTGCCGTCTCGTTCTTATCCCAACCGATGAAGATGTTAAGCATAGGCGATACATCCCTCGCACACCGTCCCCGTCACGTCCTTCTGAAGGTGCCGTGCCCGGAGAGCTTGGAACGTGGCATTGTGCCAGCCGTCCATGAATGTGACCTCATTAAGATCAGCCATGGCAAACCGGCCATCAGCATCAAAACAACAAGCCGAGAGCTTGCCGCTGGCGGTTACATGCCCTTCGGAGAAGCAGCTCCAGCACGGGAGTGGTTCCCGCAAGGCCCCAATGCGGCCCTGGTTGCCCGCGATGGGCTTGTACCCCAACTCCTCCTCCCGCTGGGTCGCCACGGCCCCCATGCTGTAGAGTGGAAGCCAGTAATGTTCGTCCACATATGGACGGACGCGCTCGGTGAGCAACTTCTCCATCTTTTCGTGCTGCTCCCCATCATACTTGATGCTACTTGCATAGATGCGAGTAGCATACTTGTGACTATCGCGCACCTCGCGTGCCCAGCGGAGATTCTGTAAGGAGAGTTCCCAGAGGGCGGGCTTCACTTGCATGATCTGCGCGAACTGTTCCGCGTCTGCGGCATTGATGCTCCACTTGAGACTGTCCAGGCCAGCAGCCATGAGGTCATCTACGGTGTGGGCATCGGCCAGCGAACCATTCGTCGTGAGGAACACATAGGGCATGGGGTTGGGCATCTGATGCTTGAGGAACCATACGGCGTTGCAGAGGAGTTGCTTCGCCATGAAGGATTCCCCCAGGAAGAACAAGCCGATCTCTTCGACCCCTGCCTCCCGCATCTCCTGGGTGATGCGCTTGAACAGTTTGAAGTCCATATCCCCCGCTGGCTGGCTGGCCCGGGACCGGAGGGCACAGAACGAGCAGCGATAGTTGCAGCGCCCCGTCAGCTCGATCTTGACGCTCCGGGGAGCCGGTGGGGCCGGGAGGCGTCGTTCCTCGGGGATCAGGGTGATGGCATCAATGCGCTTGGTAATGCTCATGGCTTCCTCCCGAGCATGTGGAGTTGCAAATAGGGGAGATATTTCTGCCCCTTCACCATCAGAGCTAGCATATCATCGCTTCCTGACTGAGCCTGTAGGAATGTCCCAACCTTATTGGTCGAATAATAGCCATGTGACCATAGGAGGGAAGGGAAGAGGGTCTCAATCCCCCGCCATGAGAACCGCCAGTAGTCATCAGGATAGGCATGGAAACGCCAGACCCAAGGGACCGCGAGATAACAGATGCCTCCGCTCCCGAGTAAGCGAGTGATGTTTTGAGCCATGGTCCACGGAGTCGCCACATGTTCCAGGACGGAGCAACAGATCACCAATGCGAAGGACCCTGGCCGGAGTCCACACACCCCAAGCGCGAGGTCTCCCACCACGTCCACACCATCCCCCGCCTCCTTGTCGAGGCCGAGATACTCCGTGTAACTGAGGCGCTCTCTGAAGGGCACCGTCGTGCCATAGTTCTTGCTGCCCACTTCGAGGACCGCGCCTTGAATACGTGGAGTGAACCGCTGGAGATAGAGCCATTGGTTAGGATTCCCCACCAGGCCACCCAACCAAGTATTTCCATTGTTGGACCGATTGAAGCACGTTGCCCGCCCGTTCAGCCCACGTTCGGTTGCGTTGGCCCCACTCAGCCC
>ERZ1292637.271-Hain-H14-01um-R3-271-length-36029-cov-6_pt1 | contig 36029 bp, 59 predicted proteins | sample MGYA00564405_ERZ1292637 | MGnify/ENA primary metagenome ERZ1292637 (study PRJEB36523, sample SAMEA6512645) | groundwater metagenome | collected 2019-01-09 | study: AquaDiva: Metagenomics assemblies of 32 groundwater samples | reverse complement strand
AGATTGGGCGGCGCAATAGGTGACAACAAGCGCTGCTTGACCGCTGCGGCCAGCGCCTTGGAATATTCCCAGTTCCACAAGTAACAAGAAAGCCCCAGCACGGCAGGCTCGTCCAGTCGCGCCACGACCTCGGCGACGGGCTCGCGCCGCACCAGGAATCCCTTGAAGGCGTAGACAGCGCGGATCTCAGGGACGGTCTCTGCGTAGGCTTGCATGAGGCCCACAGAATAGGGCAAAAAAAGACTCTGGCCGTACTGAGTGCTGATTTGTGCTAGGTAGACATTTCGTTTCATGCTACGCTCTGCTCCAACCTAGTGGTTCTGAGGTACTTGAGGTGTCAGTAAGCTGCCGTTTGTTTCTCCGGGCGTAGACTCATCTTCCTCATCCAGCGCTTGTCGGCGGTAGATGATATGGGAGCGCTTATATCGCTCTTTGTGGACTTCTCGGATCGGCTGGATCACGAAGTGATAGAGGACCGCGCTGATACCTATGGCAGTACCTAGAAGCCCGATTGTTTTAAGGATCACGTCCTCTTGCACTGGCATGTCCTCCTGGAAAGAAATCTCATGATTAAATCTCCAGCTCCCGCATCTGCTCATGTCCCAGCCCCAGGTGGTGGCCAATTTCGTGGAGCAACGTGTCGTGCACCAACTGTTTGAGATTCAGCCCCCGCGTCAACGCGGAGATGCTGAGGGCACGATTGTACAGCACGACCACGGGTGCTGGCATCGGAAAATAACATCCTGTGATCAAGCGCTCCGGCCGGTGTAGCTGGCCATCATCATCCTCTGCCCGACAGAACCCATGATGTACCATGAGACCGTGCGGTGGCATGGGCACGACGGCGAATGCCAGGGCATCAAGCCGCACGAAGCCAGTCTCTTTCGCATGGCCCCGCAACGCCTCGACGGCGCTCGCGACCATTTCCTCAAATATCATCTGCTGGCATACCTCGCCCACGCTCGCATCGCACAGCCCTTCCTCCGCCATGAACCAGCAATCCTCCGGTTCAGGCGCCTCGCGCTCAACGATCATGGGACTCTCTCCAGCACGAACAGGCATTGCGGCTCGTCAGCCTCGATCAGCTCCAGGCTCAGCACGCGCAGCGTCGGAGCGATCTCCTGGAACAAAGCAACCAGCTCCTCCGGCGTGTCCACCGACCACAGGTGGCATTCGGACCAGAGGCGTGCCACCAACGGGATCGCCCCGTAGAGGCATCCTCCGAGCACTAACACCCTAGCAACCTCAACCAGGACCTCCCGGATGTCGTGCGCATGCTCCAACACGTTGTCGGCAAACACGATAGCCGCGCCCCCATCGCGGCAGGGCGCGTCGTGCATGTCCGCCACGACGTACCCTATCCTTGGACCAGGGACAGCCTCCCGCACCAGTTGGTAGAAGAGCTCCAGGCCCAGGACCCGGTAGCCCTTCACCGCCAAGCGCGCGGCGGCCATGCCCCGGCAAGCCCCGATCTCGACGGCCCACGCGCCGCAGAATTCCTCCGGCACCAGAGCCAGCAAGCGCACCGTCGGCACGTAGTTTTCCCGTTCGCGCCAATTCAAGCAACGGTTCTGCGTCTGCACGTACTGCTTGAAGGTCACAGTCCGTACTCGCCTTTCATCCAGATGGCCATGCGCCGTAACCCCTCCAGAAGCGAGATACGCTCCTCGTGCCCCAGGTCTTGAATAGCCCGTGTGATGTCAGCCCGCTTCACAAGCGTCGTCATCGGCTCGGCATCCGCGTAGGTCGCCAGAGCGGGCAAGACTCCCGTCACCGCCAGTACAGTCTCGGCCAGCTCCTCGATGGTGTGTTCCCGCGAGCCAGCCAGGTTGTAGACTGCCCCCGGGAGAAAGCGCTCGGTGATGGCGGCCAGCGTCCGCACCGCATCGTCGACGTAGGTGGACGTGCGCCGATGTCCCCGGTGCACGGTGAACGGCCAGCCGCGCAGGGCGCAGTACAGGAATCGGCAGTTCACGCTCCGGTATGGTGAATACTGCTCGCCGGGACCGTACACATTAAAGAACCGCACGATGACGCTCTCCGTCCCGTACTGCCGGGCGCCATTGCTGATCTGCTGCTCGTTCACCGCTTTGGTCATGGCATAGTCGTTCAGCAGGGGGATGGCGTGCTGTTGCGGCACTGATTCGTGCATGACGCCGTCCCAGTCACCGTACACCTCGCTGGAGGAGCAGTGTACGAGGCGGAAACGGTAATGCTCTTGCAACTGGATGAGATGTTTCGTGCCGATGACATTAGTAGTCCACAGGCGTTCATACCCATCTTCCCCCGACCATCGGCCAAATTCCGCTGCTGTATGGTAGACCATCTCTGGTTGCCAATGCTCGATGACCCTCGCCAGTTGCCGGTATTCGCTCACATCGCAGCGCGCGTAGGTCGGACTGATCCCGTCACCCCGCAGCGCGAACGCCAGCTCCTCCTCCCCATGCGCGAGGTCAAGCCCGTACACCGTGTAGCCCCGCTGCCGCAACTCGCCGGTGAGGTGCCTGCCGATGAACCCCTGCGATCCCGTGACGAGAATCCTCACCGGCGCGCCCCCCTCGGCTTGAAACGACCGGATCGATCACGCTCGGGGGCGCCGGCGCCCGGTCGAGGAGCGGACGATGCCATGTCTGTCGGCTTCTCCGCCCAGGCGCTCAGGTGCGCATGCAGCGTCCCGTGGATCTCGCGTCCCGTGAAGCCCGCCGCCGCGAGCTCCCGTTCCAGCCCCTCCCGCGTCCACGTCGCCATGTACCCGCATACGTCCGGCCCGCGCCGCTCCTCGAAGCCGAAATGGGCACGGTCGGGCACCGTCAGGCAGTACCGGCCGCCCTGGCGCAAGACCCTGAACGCCTCCGCATGGACCAGCTCCCGATTAGCTGAGACTTGCCCCAGCGTGGCGAAGCAGAGGACGAGATCGAATGATGCTTTCCACTCATCAGGCAAGGCGCGAACATCCACGAGCGCCGTATTGACGAGCAGCCCTGCGTGGGATACCACCGTCAACGCCTTGGTCAATGCCGATGCGCACCAATCGACCAGCGTCCATGCCCGGGCCTCTCCCGCCCCCCGTAGCGCGTCGTGCGGGTAGCCGCAGCCCAGGTCAACGACATCTCCCCCTGCCACGCCGCCGGCAGCTTCGATCAACGCCCAGTTCGCCGCCTTCACCGCCCGCTCGGTCAGGCGGTCGTGGAAATGGGTTTCGTAATAGGCCAGGACGGCGCGGTCATCAGCGGTCAGATCTATGATATTCATGATTCTACAATGCCAGACATCACGTATATCTGAGTATTTTGTTCAATTCTGACTGGATAGCCCGCATTGAGACGGTTCCGTCAGGCATCACGGTATAGGGGGGTTCCTGTTCACTCATGGTCAGAACTTCCCTTCTCTCTCCTCGACGAACCCCGCCGCGTTCTTGTGCCCGCCGCCCCCATAGTGCTTGGCGACCGCACTCACGTCAAACGCCCCAATAGATCGTAAGCCCCATTGCCGCTTGCCATCAGCACGATCTAGATAATAGGCACTAAAGGGCGCATCAGGATGCCGCCGGCACAGCTCCTCCCCGACCTCGGAATAGTAGGTGGTCGCATTCGCCACGGGGACATGAGATCCCCCAATATCGTCCCACCTGGCGTTATCTGCCATGGCCGAGACTTCCCGCTGCTGCGCCCGAAGGATCGCTTCTCCCTGTTGAATCACGCAACCGAACTTGACATCAAGCATGATCTCTAGCCCTCTCCAGACCTCGAAATCGTAGGGATACGACCGCAGCCACGCAGACACCTTATGACTCTCCGGTAATGTGAACCGCCACAAATCACGGTCCTGCACGTAGGCCAACAATGTCGGCACCGGCGTCTGATGAAAGCGTTCCCAGGCCAGCACAGCCCCAGACTTGTCCATGTCGAAGTGATACACAAGCGCTGGCTCATTCCTGGTCATCGCCATAAGGGGATCATATCCTTGCGCATCATCGCGGGCGGTCTTGTGGTGGTCATGCACCTCGATCTGTAATGGATGAATCCCCGTCTTGAACGCTTCCTGAAACGCCGTGTAGGACCATGAAAAGTCAAGCACGTAGACTTGCCGCCCGTGTGCGTGACCCGGGAAAGGCTCGCCATACCGGCACGGCGTATATTCCGCCTCGTCACGGAAGCACCGCCACGCGGCCCACGCGGCGCCGAAGCCGTCCCAACATTGGGAATGGTAAATGATCAACGGTTTCATCTTTCCTCCCACGTCAGCGCACACGGACACTGGACCACCGGCTGCGGCTGGGCGTAGTACCCCTCGATCCATTCGCACAGGTCTTCGTAGTGCTCCGCCGTCTCGTCCATGTGCCATGGAAGCCGGCTCATGCCCCCGCGCCGGTCGCTCCCATTGTGGTAGAGCTGATGATACGCCGGGCGCCAGCCGCCGGCGATGGCCCGCTGATAGATCGGCGTCCCCGGCAGCGGGATGAGCCACGCCGCTTGCGCCGAGTCCGGCCGCGCCGCCTCGATCCATCGGCACGTCGCCTCGACGCTGCGGGCGTCGTCCTCGGCGAATCCGAAGATCAGGTATGCCTTAACGGCGATGCCGGCATCATGACAAGCGTGCACGGCCGTTGTATTGAGCGCGACGTTATTCTTGGAGATGGCGTGTAAGATGCGCTCGTCACCGGACTCGAAGCCAAAGCTTATCACGTCAATACCGGCACGCTTCATGGCCGGGAGCAGGTCAAAGTGCAAGGTATTGGCCCGGCAGTTCACGCGGAACCGATAGGCGCCAGGCTTGAACGCTCGGCAGAATTCCTCGACCCAGGCCCGCTTGACGCCCCAGATGTCATCGACCATCACAAACCGTTCGATGCCGTATGTATGATCGAGATGCCGCACCTCATCATGGACGGCCCATGGATCACGCACGCGCAAGAGCCGTGCCGCGTCGCCCAGCGTTCTCACACAATAGTGGCAGCTGAATGGGCATCCACGCGAGCCTATAATCGTTGTGGCCAATCCTTCTCCTACCGTCAAATTCGCGCAATAGCTGTTCAGGTCGATCAGATCCCGCGCCGGGAACGGCAGCCGGTCCAGATCCCGCGGCGCCGTGCTGTGATAGACGCCAACCGGGCCTCCTTGATCCAGCCACGAAACCAGAAAGGCATCCGCCTCCCCCGTGATAACGGCGTGAAACCCGTCATGCAACGCATCATCCGGCAGCGCTGAGACGTGGCTGCCACCAATGATGACTTTTGCCGCGTGGTCACGTACCTTGATGGCGTGCAGCAGGTTCACCGCCTCATGATACTGCGCGCTCGTCACCGTGATGGCCCAGATCGCCCCGTTACTGAAGAACTCATCGGGGATGGCCGAGACCGCCTCCAGGAGCAACGATCGATCCTGGGTGAATACCTCAGTAGCCCTCCCGAAGAGATCGGCCAACTCGGGGCTACCGGTCATGTCCCAGCAGACGACCTCGTAACCATGCTCGCGGAGGATCGCCGCCAGATAGAGAATGCCCATGGATGGCGCCCCCTTATCACTAAGAAGCATGGGAGAGGGAGGATTTATAAATATCACTCTCATAGGAGTTATCCTAACGTAGCGCCGAATACCACATGTTGCATGTCTTGCTCCTCGGCACTTCCGGTAATAGATCATCCGCACGCTGCAGACCAACTCTAGCGTACCGGCGTCCAAGCCGGTGATGCCGCCGCTTTAACCACCGGGGCATCGGGCCATAGCCGTTCTTCAATGAATAGCTTGGATAGCGTGCGTTATGGAATCGAGCGCCCATGTCACAGCTCCGTCTCCGGCGCCATCGCCCCCTGGCAGTTCGGGCAGGCCGGCGCCTTCTTCGGCGTACCCCCGCCACTGGTCACGTCGATGTGGTCGATCCAGCAATCCCTGTCAGGGCAGCGCAGCGTCACCTTGCGGCCCACCGGGAGGAACCCAAAGGGGCGATCCGTGGAACCTGGTGGTGCCTGGGGTGGTGGCACGGTGGTCTCCAGAATCCACGGAGGATTGAGTACAACACCTTGGGACACGTGAACCTTGCCGTTCCATCCATCTATTCTATAAACGGGCACCTTTCCCCTCCAAGGCCAACACCAGGCGGGCCAGCGGCTCGTTGATGATCACCTGCTCAAGCGGCACCTGCGGAATCTCGTCGCCTTCATGCACGAGCAACAGCCCGTCCCCTTCGAGCTTCAGGTAGATCGCCGGGTCATCGCGCGTCCATTGCGGCGGCGCGGCGTCCATGACGGATAACCCGTCCAGCAATCCTAACGCCCGCGCCAAGTCGGCGTAGGTGACGCGCACGAGGGCCATCCGCCTCGTCGTCATGGTCCACCTCCCGTCACGTCGTAGAGAAACGCATGCCTCTATACCTCAGCCTTCCCCTGGCTTGGTGAGAAAAAACACGCATCGCGCGCATTGCTGGCTGATCTCCAGGAATGGCGGGCCGCAGCGTGGATACTGCCCGTTCCAACACCACCACCCTGTCATCTGGTCCCATGGGGCTGGATGCACGGAACCAGGCGGCAGTCGTAGGAACTGTCCATTGACCACCACATCGCCGGGGGGTGCCAGCAAGGAGATATCACGGGGGATGCAATCCGCGTCACCGCAGCACGATTCCCCAGCGGCATTACGTGTGCCATCCATCCACGGGAGATGGTCGCTCCGCGTGGAGAGAGGAGCAATCACGAGTAGGCCCAGCATGATCAGCACGATGACGCACCTTCGATTTATCATAATGACCCTTGCTGCCATCCCGGATTGAACTCCTCATAATAGCTATGTCGCAGGATCGTTGCTTCTCCTGCTGTCCACCGCTGAAGCTTGGCTGTCAAGATTTGGCGTTCATCTTCACTAAAATCAGGCAAGCGACGTAGTGACCGGAGACATGGATCTTCTTCCGCAGCGAACTGTATGATCGGTGGAATGACCTTCGGCATCCACTGCCAATGCGGTTTCTTGCCCAATCGTGCACATTGTCGTCGCCGCCGTTGAAGGATCGTTTGACGATACGCCTGCTCCCCCAGCCAGCCACGGAGCCACTTCACCAACGTCTTCTCGGTGGTGCCATAGCGCGTGGCAAGGAGATCCAATCGCAGATGTGGCCCATGTGATGCCTCAAACTCTTCGATGATGCGCACGCGGGTGTCGGGCAAGATGCCGGGATTCACGTGTGCCCCCCGCTGAATAGCCTTCATTTCCCACCCCTCAACCATGCAAACCCTGCTACGGCGAGTCCCCCGATAACCGCCAGCGCCCCGAGAATCCAGGCCCGCCAGTGTTCAAGCCCTGTCAATCGCTGGTTGAACATCTCATACTGATGGTCGGCTTTGTTCGCATAGGCTATCATCACGGTCTCGCATCGAGCTACATGATCGCCTACTATGGATTCGAGCCGCGTTACATGCGCCGTCAAGATCCGCTCAAGCACGGCCATCCGTTCTCGATCCTCTTGCCGGTGATCATCCACACGCTCGCAAAGATTATGAACGTTCGCGCGCAGCTCGCCGATCTCGCGGTCCAGTCCATCAGCCATGGCTGATTTCCCGTGACACCGTTTCCAGCAACTGCTGGCACCGCTGGCGGTAGGTATAGTGTTCATGCACCAGGGTGTGCCCACGCGCCCCCAGGCGCGCCGCCTCGACGCCGTCGTTCGCCAGCAGGTCCTTGAGCGCCGCCGCCATCTCCAAGGGCGTCTCGCAGTACAGCACCCCCCCGCCCGGCGGGAAGAGCGCCGGCATGCTCACCGGTTCGGAGACGACCGGGACGCCGCAGCCGAGCGCCTCATAGACTCTGCATTCTGTATTGAGTGTGTCGGAATAGTGCATATTCAGGATCCCCCGGCACTGATTGATAAATTCGGTCAGGGTCTCGCCGTAGACCCCCTCCCGGGGCTGCGGCCACATTACAGAGATTCCCGCTTCCCGTAACGCGCCCATCCATGACTCCCGTCGCGGGCTCGGCCAGCCGTAGAAGCCTACATCATAGGTCTTCGGTACACTCACCCGCCTATGACGGTCTGGATCGATCCCATTCACCGGACACCACGCGACCCGCTTCGCACCTAGCTTCTCGACGGTCGAGAGGCAGCACATACAATTATGCAGGACCAAGTCGAATGCCGGGGCGATACGCCCCAACTGCTGCGCCTTGCCTTGCACGACCTGGTCGGCGGTCGGCCACTCGCGGGACATCACTTCGCCGTGCCAGAGCACCATGGGCGCGCCCAAGCGGTCCCTGAGGCGCGTGAACGCCCGGGGGTGCACACCATAGCCCTGCATGACGACGATGAGATCGATATCCCCGGGGCTGCCCGTGACGCTGGCCAGTACCTCACTATCCAAGGAAAGCGGCTTGACCGCGTGCCCCAGCTGCTCGAAGCCGCGCAGGACGAGATGTTCCGCACCCCATTGATTCGAGAATTTCCCGGTCAGTACGAGTCGCATCATTCCGTCCCTCGTGCCCGCCGTCGCTCTTGCTTGACACGCTCCCGCAAGATCCACCTGACTGGCCCATCCGCGCTGAACTCCGCCCCGAGCTCGTCCAGCTCGCGTTTGATGCGCACCACCTCCCCCCAATGATAGCGCGTCTGACCGATGCTGGCGCACTCGCGGCAATGTAGTTTCTTCCCAGGCATGTCCACTGTACCTTCTTTCTTACAATCAACGCGCCTTATATCCCATAGTAGCCAATCCGGGGGCGCGCGCTTCCCAGTCGGGATTCGCAACCTTGAAGTTGCGGATGTGCCGATGCACCAGAATGAACAAGCAGGGCATGCAGAAATCCACGATTTCATCCCCGATGTCTAATCGGCCCTCATAGTGCCTGGGATGCAATATCCCACCCTTCCCATCCTGATAGTGTGCCTCGGGAACAATGAGATGATCCATGATCGGCATCATATACCATCCTTGGGGCTCCCCATCTTTTGTACCTTTTCCGCCAGTGCATCCATGAACACCCGTCCCCGGTCTGCGCACGCGATGGCATCCTGCCCAATGGTGATCCCCTCTTGCGCATGCACAATCAAGCGCGTGTGCAGCGCCTGCAGATTCGCTAAGACCTCCGTCCAAGACACCAGCAAGGCTTCATCCCGCACAATGATTGGCCAGGCAATAACATGGATCTTAAACATGTTTTCGACCGCCTGAACGATCTGTCTGGACAATTCATCAGTGATCATGTTCTTTGCGCTCATCTGTCTCAACCTTCATGCTCAGTGCATGGTAAATTTAGTAATATTTATTCATCCCATGATCTTCCCTAATCCCTCTGCCAGACTGGCCTTGAATACCTTCCAATCGAATATTTCCCGCACCCGCGCCGCCGTGACTTCACGCTTCGCCGCCAGCACCTCCGGCGGGGTGGATAGCGCCTCAACCATGGCCCGGGCCAAGTCTTCCGGCGCGACGTGCGCCTCCTGGAATATGATGGGGTCTTCCCGCGCCCGCCATTCCTTCACCGGCACCAGCCAGCCGGTCTCCGGCATCACGAACTCGTTCATAGGCGGCGCATCGGTGGTGATGAGCGGTGCCCCAGCCGCCATGACCTCGACGAGGGTCAGGCCCAGGCCTTCCAGCTTGGAGGGCTGCACCGCGACGCGCCCAAGATGATACAATCCCGGTGGCGGCACGGTCTCGTGCCGCCACTCAACATCAGCTGGCAAGGATGCTCCCGCCCCGATGACATGCCTGGCCGCTTCCCATGGCAGTTGAGCATGGATCAGCGCCCTCACCGGCCGTCCAACATTGGCCAGCAATGCACAGGCCTGCAAAAACACGTCCGTCCCCTTCCGACAGTTGATCCCCAGCCACCCGGCGTTGTGAAAGAAGTCGTGCGTCGACCGCCCCTCGCCGTCCCCGAACATCCCCGGCGGCACGCCCCAGCCAATGAAGTGCGCGTCACTCCTGACCTGCATGCTCATCAAGAGGTCGTGCGTGCGCCGCGTGGCGCTCCACAGCTGGTCGTAGTGCCGCAGCAGCGGCTTCCAGCCCTGCCCGACGTAGTCCATGTATTGGATCGTCTTGAATCCCGCCTGCTTGCACGCCGCTGGGAGATCGAACGTATATTCTTCATTGAAAATGATGGCATTCAAATGATGGTATCGCGCCCAGCTCAACAACGTGCCTGGGCTGATCTCGTAGGTTGGGTGGTCAAAGCGGGGCTGTACGTCCCACGCGCCCGTCGTCTCGTGCATGGCCTGGCCGTAGACGCCGCCGGTACGGGCGAAGAGATGGACTTCGTGGCCCAGCTCTAGGAACGCCTGGCGCAGGGTCCGGCTAAGATAACTTTGTCCCCTCTCGAACCAAATCGTCACCATGCCGATTTTCATAAGAACGCGTCCCGTTCTCGCTCCTGCCGCCGCATCGCTTCATCCCACCCTGCCATGATGGCGTTGGCGAACCAGCTGAGCATCGTCCCCTCATCCGTGGGAATCCCAGGATGTTCTTTGATCGTTCTCAGCCACTCCCGCGTCCAGACCTGGGCGTCCATCGTGTTCGGAAACGAGTTACCATCAGCTTGTGGCATCGCCTTGCGCTCGTATACCAACACGCGGCGCTGCATGGCTTCATCCGCGCGGCGCTTCTCCGCCCATTCCGCCTTGACGGTCGCCCGCTGTTCATCGCTCCACTCGGAATAGTGCACGCCATCAGCAACTCGCATCCAGCGAAAGCACCATTGCGTGGCAAAGTCGGTAATATCTCCGTCAGCCCAGTACGCTTTGTTGTCCTTGATCTCAAAATCTCCGCTGTCCGGGCTGAACCCAAAGCCATCTGGTACTATCATAGAGTCTCACCCCCTCTTCTTATGGCCATCCATCTTGCGGGCCAGGATCTTTCCATGCGGCTTTTGCCAGACAGCAGCCCACGACCGCAAAGAGAAGCCCCCCCATTAAGCATATATTGCGCGGGGTCCCTCCTTGATCGAACATCAATGCTATCCCGTAGCTACTACCTGCGACGCCCCACATACCAATCGCCCATAATATCAAGATCCTCATCAGCCTCACCTCCCGTTCACCATGCGGTTGATCGTCCCATCCTTCGCCTGACTCGACGCGCTCGACCCGAAGTAGAATTGCAGGACTTGCCCGAACCCCGCCCCCAGCGCTCCCAGGAGGATGAGCATCGCCTCTCCCCCGGCACTCTTCGGGAGGCCGAATTGCACCATGTACCCCAGAATGCCGAAGAATCCAAGAGTAATGATCCCCGCCAGCAGCGGCGGCGTCCATGAGCGCACCTCCACCTGCATCTGGCGGGCGCTGGCACGATCCTGCTGGTGCAAACGTTCTAAATCGATGCCGAGTTCCTGCATCTTCGCCGCGAAGTCCTGGTCGGCTTTCTTGAGCGACAGCAGTTGATCGGGCGTGGCGCTGGTGAGCGCCTGGGCCACCTCCTGCTCTGTTCCAGTTTCTTTGCCGAGCAAGATTCCCGATATGGTCCTCACCGCCATACCAGCGAGGGGACCGCCCAGGGCTGTCGCAATCATGGGAGCCACGAGCGCCAGCGTGCCGGTAATTGATTTCAGGTCCATCGCTAGTATCCCCGACATAGTTGGAAGTGCATGGGGTCACGACGGCTTTTGAAGTCGCCGCCATAGAAAAATCCGAATTGGGCGAAGATCGCCACGATCTCATCGGGGAACCGCGCAGCGCTACCTAACGGGTACTTCTCCGGTTCGAGATCAATGGCGATCCCCCAGCTATGCGTGGACGGGAACGCCGTTCGTCCCCGGATGGACCGCTTGACGTAGATGCCGCCGTAGTGCTTCACCTGGTCCTCGAAGCCGGCGTCCCGGACCGCCTCGAAGGCCGCCTGGAAGTTCTCCACTACTAGCCGGTGGCACCGCGCCCGCGTCACCGATTGGCCATTGTACATTAACGGGTACGGCAAGGAAAAGAGAAGAATATGCTCCGCCTCGAACCCGGGATCGCCAGGGTCGCCGAACGTGTCGAGGATCTCGTCGAGGCCCGCGGGGATCGCCGTCAACATGGCCACCCCTCGAAGTGCGATGCGATCCAGTTCAAGGTCTCGAAGCTCGACCGGAACGGCAACGCATCCTTGACGCTCGCCTCCTGCACCGACTCCTCGGAAATCACCAGGCCGCACCCATGGCAATCACCGTGATCTGGCTGCCCCGGCGATGGCTGGCGGCATTCGTAATACCGCGAGAGCTGATCAAACACCCAGTTGTGCTCGTGCATGTTACCACCTGATTCGACTGCGCTTCCCGCGATGAGTGAAACAAAATGACAAGCAACTGCTACCGCCATTTACGTCTGTGAATAAAAAAATCAGTTTTATTCCAAGAACTTAGCCGGTCCACATCATGCCACACCGAGGCCGGGGCGATCTGATCGTCCGAGAGCCCGAAGTATTCTTGGTAGCGCTTGCGCCAACGGCCCGCCAGCCGGTCGTAACCTTGCTCCTTGGTCTGGGGGTTCATCGAATCGACCGCAATGGTACTGTCGCCGCTCTGCGTGTAGAACGCCGCCAGCGCCTCCAGGGCGAACGAGGCCGCCAGCATGCCGACAGGACGGTAGTGCGCCGTGACGATGGTCGCCGACGCCGTGGCCCCGGCGCTCAGCGTGTGGGGGATCGTCCACTTGAGATTGAACGTCTCGCCGGTGCCCGGCTGGGCGCCCAGGAAGACGATCTGGTATTTGGTGCTGGCAGTAGGGGACTCCTTGAGGAGCCAGTCGTCCTCTTCGAGGTAGGTCGGGGGGATCTTGTTGACGGGATACTCGAGACCCTCGGAAGGGATCACGGACCAATCATTGTGCCAGCCGGTCGGCGTCCCGATGGTGGAGGAACCGTTGCCGGTGATGGACCGACGCCGGTAGTCGGGTTTGACGCGGGAATGGAAGGTGACGGCGGCGTTGATGGCATCGTCGCGGGCGGACGCCGTGAGTTTTGTGGCGTTGTCCTGGAGCAGATTGCTCAACAAGTTGCGATAGTCCGCCCGTGTCTTCTCTCCCATGGCGGGCTCCTAACCTTTATGTTTTCCCAACAAAGTGCGATTGAAAACGGAAAGCGGGGGAACTCCCGCCCAATGTCCATGACACGCGCCCGTAGGACCCGAACACCGTCAAGCTCACGCGCTTGTGCCCTGTAGCATTACTATATGTGGCAACAGCGGTGTGATTCACATAGCGCCCAGCCGTGCTCCCATTCCCCCCATTAAAGCTGCTTTGCCACCGGAACAGTAATGTCGGTGAGGTACCAGAGCGCCCCGTCACCAGGACGTGCCAATCCCCCTCGATGAACTCCCCGACGTCGAACCCCGTCCCTTGGCTAGACGTGGTACGCGTCGCCAGCCCCACCACCGGCAAGACGTGCGAGAGCCTCGCCATCCCCCTGCCCCCCCGCGTGCAACAACTCCCAGTTCGCCAGGATTTTCGGTCCCAGCCATACGAGCTGCATGCCGACAAATTCGATGGAAAACTTCACCGTACCGCGCACCTGGTACGCGACGCGCATGAACGGCCCGAGATCCTTCACGGGCACGCGGTAGAACCCCTTCTTCGTGATCGGGTTGGCCCGCGCCACGTCAGCCCAGCGCGCCCTGTCCAGCCCATCCTCGACGGTGACCCACAGGTAGGGATTCGCATACACGGCTTGCCCCCTGGTGGTCACTACCTCGGACCGGACCTCACGCACGTCGATATACACAATGACACGCTCAAAGAGCGACACGTTCCACGGGCTCGTCCGGCCATCCTCGGACCGATCCGCCATGGGCAGAATCGGCTCATGGATGGCCGGCCCCTGCGCCGCCAGCCCAAGCCACTTTGGAATCTTTACCCGCTTGCGCGAGTCCGGCTGGTAGCCCATGTGCTCCTACCGATACGTCAGATATACCGTGGGTTTACATCCGCCTCCGGCCACCGTGCCACCGACGGTCTGCACCGCCAGGCCGACGAGAGACCGCGCTGGCAGCGTCGCAGTGAGGCCACGAATCGCTACCACGGCGTAAGTCGCTCCGGCGACGCTGGTGCCCGCCAACCCCTTGCTGACGGTATTCGACCACATCTTGAAGCGGAAGTTGCCCCCCTGCGGTGCGGAACCTCCACGCGCGAAGGCCGCATTGACTTCCCGGATAAACGTCGTGCGGTTCGGACTGACGAACCGCCAGGCAACTTGAATCGTGCCACTGGCCGCTGATAGATTCCCGGCCACGTTCTCCAGGGTAAACGCGAGCTTCGGCCCGTCGGCCCCTGTGCCGATGGCACGCGTCGTGGCCGCCCCCGCACCGAGCTTGGGTCCGATGACGGCCCCCGCCCCGATGGCGTTTGCCGTCACAAGGCTTGCGTTGAGGCCGTTCGTGATGTCTAACGGGCCAGACAGTGTTGATTGCGCCATGGTCTAGCCCTCCCCTATCCCGGCAGGTTCTGGTTCCAGCCGTGGTTATAGGACCATGTGAGGATCATGCCCCCACCTGCGGTTCCCGCCCCGACCGTGTGCACGGCTGCACCCATCCAAGTGTTCGCCGCCGCCGTCATGATCGCCGCCGGCATCGTAAACGCTAGCCCCGTTCGTCCAGCCCCCGGTGCCACGTTGGCCGTGGGATTCCCCTTGGACGCCCCAGCCCCGGCCCATACCTTCAGTGTGAACTTCGTGGCGCTGGTGCCCCCAGCCGCCGTGGCCAGGAACCCCCGCAGCCCCGTGAGGGTGATCTTGTCGCGGGTGAACCAACGAGTAGACAACAAAATGGTCCCGCTCGCCGCCGAGAGGTTCCCGCGCTCCATCTCCGTCCGTACAAGACGGCGCCCAGCAAGTACATCGTACATCGTACATCCTCCCCTCCTCGCCGTATCGAGCCTGGCTCGATCTCAGAGCGGGAGCGTCGCTGCCTGGCGCTGGGGTCCGCGGCGGGCGCCGGATCATACGTGATGCGCGGCCGTCAAAGGTTGACTTCGTATTATCTAAACACGAAGCGTCTTGTAACTATGCATTTCCCCTCGCAAAGGAACGATGATCTTGCAAGAGCACCCCATAAATGTGCCTGATTTTGTACGCGATTTTATCGGCGTTGAACTGGCTTGATCCCCCGACGTTCTCCTGGTCCGCTGTGAACAACTCGGGATCTTCGTTGCCGTTGAAGAACCCGACCTCGATAGTCCGCGCCCGGCGTGGGTCGGCCACGAGCACCCACTTCGTCGTGGATGTCCAGTAATCGATCTGCACCGGTCGGATACCGTACTGCCGGAACGGATTGGCGTTGCGATCAACCGTCTCCGGCTCGCCCTCGCCCCCAGCATCCGTGTTCGTCAACCGGAACGCCGCGCGCCAGATGGCGCGCACGTGCAGTATGAAGGCTGGGCGCAGATGGAGGTACAAGCGAGAATCGCCGTACTTCGTCTGTGCCATCATGTCCTGGATGGTCGTATCCAGGTTCGCCGCGCTCAGCGTCAAGGTTTGCAAGTTGCCATGCCCTGCCGTGAACAGCGCCGTGGTGTCGTCGTCATAGGTCAGCGCAGCGTTGTCATTGATCGGATCGAACACCGCCCGGTACAGCGTCAGCCCGGCCGCCAACCCGAGGTTGCGCGGGATGAGTCGCAACGACCCCACGTCGTCGTTCGCCAGCATCTCCAACGTGATCGTCTCCAGACCGCCCTTCTTGCTGATCGAGTAGGTGGCCTCCTGGTCCGTTGGGGAGGTCAGCTCCGTGTAGGCTTCCCCCTGCGCCACGACCGGCAGCACGCCGTAGCCTCCGACCCGCATGCGGCGCTGGGTCCGGAAGTCCGTCACGTTGCTGATCTCAGACACGATGAGCCGCCAGTCCTGGAGCTCGCCGATCTCATACTCAGCCATCATACGCCGGGTGATGCTGTCCCCCAGGATCTGTGCCCACGAAGTGGTCGTGAGGGCCTCAGCAAAGCGCTTCTGGAGGGTGTCCCCCCTGGACTCCGCCATGCGGGTCGCTTGAATCCCCACCCGTCCGTGAGAATCATACTTCTTGGCCACCGACTCGCGCAGCACCTCCTGCACGTCCCAGTCGCGCCGCATGATGTGCGCCCACGCCTCCTTGAGAGACCGGAAGCGGCGGACTTTACGCTTGTCTTCCCCAGGTAAATCCTCCCCGGCCCAGAACCCGTCCAAGGCCAACATGATCTTGTCAGGCCCACTCTCGCCCATGCGAATCCCAACGCGCTCCTGCCCAGGAAGGCGTACGTCGCCGGACACGTCCAGGCTGGCGAGCAAGTCGCGCATCTCCGCGATAGCACCGTTGAGCTCCTGCGCCTCGAAGACGCGGCCTTGGAATTGCTTCTCAATCTTCCCCTGCGCTTGCGCGGGGAGCTTCGACTCGGTAAGCTTCTCCTTTAGCATGCCAGCGCACTCGCGGAGCTGCATCCGCTGCTCCAACTCAGCGGTCCTACGCTCGCGCTCCTGGGCTGCCTCGATGATGCGCCTGGCTTCCTGCAGCGTCGCATCCAGAGCCGTCGCGTTGTCGCTGTGGGATTCCTTCATCCCGTAAGCTTTGTCTGCCTCTTCTTTCGTTTTGAAACGACCTTTGAGCTTGCCGCCGCTCATGACCACGTAGGCATCCCCCATCTTGTGGACGCCGTCGGCCATCTTGACGATCTCCTGCTCTTCCGCTTCTCGTTGGCGCTTCTCAATATCGGCCTTCGACGCGTCGATGACCACCTGGAGTTCCTGCGCCTCGAAAACGCGATCCTTGAACTGCTCCCGGATCGCCCGTTGCGCCTGCGCCGGCAGCCCGGAATCCTCCAGGGTCGTTGATAGGTTCCATCGGGACTCGGCCAACGCCAACCGTTTCTTCAACTCCTCGTCCATGTCGGACCCTCCCTCTCGTGTTAGGGTTCGGCTGGCGACAAGACGAAGGAACCGCCCGCCAGCAGCGGGGTGCGTCACCACGTCCACGCTTCGAACGTGAAGGATCGAATCGACATGCAAGACTTTCTCACCTGAGCGCTCGACCCAGTGACCATCCCCCTCGCAGTCGATGGAGAGACCGTAGGGGATGGGCAACCCGTGGTCGCGAGCGTCCCGCAGGTTCTCGTGCAGCCAGGCGCTTGCCGGGAGCACGTGCAGTGTGCCCACCAGGTCGGCTCCCCGCACCATCGGTGCCTTGATGAACCCGGCCAGATCGCGGGCGTAGCCCTCTGGGTTGGCCTTCAGTTCATCCTCAGAGAGGTGGTCAAAAAACTCTTTGCCGTCGAGAAGCCGACGATAGGTATAGACCCGTGCACCCTCGAAGAGCGGTGCCGCTTGTCGCAGTACGTCAGCCGGGTACAGGCGCCCGTTCTTGGAGATGCCTGCTTGGACGATGCGGACCTCCCAGTCCCGCTGGCCCGCGTCAACCTCCCGCAGGATCTCGACCGTTTCCTTGAAGCCGCCTTTGTAACCGTCGAGCATTTGTGTGTGAGGATCGACATCGGCCTGGCGCTTCTCGGCTTGAACCTCTCTTGGGGCTTTGCCCCGCAAGCGTTTCAGCAACTCGATGACCTGGTCAAACACATCATATTCCCACCCGGCGTGTCGCTGTCCGGCCTCCTGGAGCTGGTCAGCGACAAGCAGCGCCTCAAGCGTCTCCTTAGCCAAGTCGTGTGAAGGCTGGGACAGGAGATATTCGGCAGCGCCGGGAGCCATGACGATCTCGGTGTCCGGCATCTCGGAGAGCCACGCGATGAGCTGCTTGACGGCGGCGATCTCGGAGGGATCCGCCTCAGTCAGTACAGATTGCAGGGCGTCAATAGCTTGGACGATGACGGCGCGGTCAGGTGACGTCTTCAGCGCGGGCTCCTTCTTGAGCAATAGCCATGGCTGCTTGTTCGCAGGTCGGTCCACAAGCGAAATCTCATCGACTTCAAGCTTGACGATCTCAGGCATGGTGCGTGTTCCAGGCAATAAAAAAGGCCAGCAGCGCCAGATAATTCTGGCACCGCTGGCCTGAGTACGGGTTGGCTCCGCGCCAACGGAAAATTATGAGTGCAGTCTAGAGAAGATCAGTTCCCTCGCTATCGCTCCAACCACAGAATTGCACCAGCTCCAGCTCTTCTTCATCGCTCAATGAACTTCCGCAGTCACAACACACACATACTCTACAATCATCACAGTATATATGCCGCCGATGTCCGCACGTGTTCATGGCCGCAGCTCGATCTTTCGCCGCTCCACGTGCGTCTCGATCTCCCACGGCTCAGACCCCCGGCAAGTCAATACCAGCGTATGCCGCAGCGCCTGGTCCAGCCCCAGAATGTACATGACCAGCGCCTTCATGCGTGGACTCAGCAGTGGCAATCCCACCACGCTTTGCGTCAATGATACACCACCCGTCGCCCCGGCGCAAGTGGGTGCCATCAACGACTGCTCCTTTGAATCTCCTCAACCATCACTTGCATGGTTTCGCGTGTCCATGTCTCGATCAATTCCGGCGTCGGTGCCTGGAACTCCCCCCACGCCGGGCGGTGCGCCTGCAACGTCTGCAGGTCAATCCACGCCTGCCCGTCGGGGCTGACCTCATACCAAACCGCCATGTCGGCATCCTCAACGCGCACGCTCTCGCGGGCGTAGCATGCCCACGGAAACTGCCGGCGGATGTTCACAAGCATCGACTGATTCATGCGTTCTGCTCCTACCATCGCCCCGCGTCCGATACCTTGAATGGCCTCAAATGCGCCTTCTCCGGCGGCAACCGCCCGCCGGGCATGGCAAACACGTCAGTGATGTGCAGCGTCAGCGTGCCAATCTCCACGGCGCCAGCCTCATCCGGCTTGCCGTCCTCGTCCAACACGCCCACGCCGAACTCACAGGTATGCAATGTGCTCGTATGGATGTTGCGCTGCCTGATCTCTGCGTAGCTTCTCATGACGATCTTGCGGAGTTCTCCCACTACGTCATAACCCGTGAGCCCATCATAGAAGAGCGGGGGGCTCAAGATGATGCCGTGCTTCTCCATAACATAACAGGGCAAGCCCTTGATCTCAAACCCGACGCAGAGGCGTGCCTTATAACGGGGGATTGTTGCGTCTTCCAGAAAGATGTCGATGGCCTCAACGATATCAACCGTATCAGACATGTTACTTCTCCTACCGGTGCCGCGCCAGCTGCTCATCCAGCCATTGCTCTGCCACGGGGTAAGCGCGGCAACAGAACCGCCATCAACCGTCCATGCTCTATACTGTGCTTCTCTGCACAACAGCTCCCCTCGCCATCGTAATGGACATACTCTTTGCAGGCATGACACAGGTAGCAATAGCGGTCCTAAATGGTGTTCCTGCACTGAATGCAGCTTCTGGTCACGCCACCCATGCCTTCCCCCCCACGCTCAGCCCCGCGTACTCGCCGGAGGCCACCTTCCCGGCGACGGCTGGATCTTTGCACATAATGCCGACAACCCACGATCCCTCGGGCACCGGATGCCCTTCCAGGATGAAATCGACCGGGGCCAGGTAGCTCTCCGCCACCATCAGGTTCCCGTTCTGCCCGACGTGCATCTCCCCCGCCTTCATCCGCTCGGCGTAGGCGTGGGCCGCCTTGGCGATGACTTCAGCCGTGAAGAGATCCTCGTCCGTGATCCCCGGCGTGAGTACGACGCCGTAGATCATCCAGGCCCCATCAACCTGGGGCACAGCCACAGTCTGCCCCGGCGCCAGCGCCTCCAGCATTGAGCCGTCATAGCCAATCAGGGGATAGCTTTTCCACTCCTCGCCCACAGCCACGTAGATGTGCGTGAACGTCAGCGGCATCGAGGCCACCGCCAGTGACGGCCAGAGGCTCCCAGGGGCGATGGAGCCTAGCGTCACATGGGGCGAGAAGCCGTGGTCGTGCCGCACGGGTAGGTCGGCCTGCTCCAAGATCTCGATCAGGTGCTCGCGCCACTCCGGCAAGGCCGGCAGGTCTACGCTGGCGTAGATCACGTCCATATTGTCTGAATGCTCGCTGGCATAGAACCGCCCGACACCGGAGACGTGCCCATGGAGCGGGAAGGCCAAGAACGAGAACCCCAGCACGGCCTGCTGGAGCCTGTTGATCTGATCCGGTGAGAACTCGTTCAGCCCGCCCAGGAACGCCAGGGTGACGTGCAGCTCTTCCGGCTTCAACCCGCCGGGGACGGCCAGCGTCGCCGCGATCTCGGCGTCAGGCCGCAGACACACCATGACGCCGGAGGGGACGGGGTTCACCGCACCATGCTCGGCTTCCCGGTAGTCTCCGATCTTGGCTTGCTTGACAGCGGTCTCCAGCTTCTTGCGGGCTTGAGCCTTGGCGGTATCAGAGAGAGCAGTCTGTGAGAGACGCGCCAGAGCATTGCGGAGATGAGGCAAGTCGATTCCCTCCTGAGCGTCCTTGTATGGGAGATGCCGAAGGGATCGCGGCACAGTCTTGCCGTCCTCGTCTTTCTCGCCCCCCGGCTCGATGTAGGCGAACGCGCTGTCAGGAAGGCTTGAAATATAGCTGGGAGTCCATACCGCCTCCTGGATCTTCTCGATGCGGTGCCATTCGCCATCCTTGCCCTTCTCCCAAGATTGCTTGATGGCGCTCCACGCTGATGCGAAGGCCCTGGACTCCGGCAAGCCTCGCTCCAACTGTGAATTCACCACGGCAAGGAATTGCCGTTGCGCTTCTTTCGGCAACGTGTCCTTCACGGCATCAGGCAACTCTGCGATCGTGCGGTATGGCATCTATCACAGCTCCCCTGATCGCTTCATCCCACGCACCTGGGAGGTGCTGGGCCGCTCCCATCACCGCGCCCCCGTCAGCGTCCACCCCCGGCTCGCCAGGCATTTGGCCTGATAGTTCTCCCGCGCCGCCGCCTCGTAGCCTGCCCGCCATGCTCGGTCGGAGAACATCGCCCCGGTGCCAGCGCTGGCCTGCCCGGCCAGGGCCGAGCACTCCACCAGGTCGCGCTGCTGAAGCACCATGTCGGAGAACGGCGGCACCCACCGGGCGCTTGGTACGCAACCGGTAAGTAGAACAATACCGATAATGATGGCTGCTAAGCCTACGCCAGCGAGCCAGACGCGCCAGTTCGCCAAGGGGTGCCCCGACGGTGGCCACGCAAATTTGGTCCCCTCCATCACCAGCCGCTGGCAACGCGGGCATCCCAACCCTTGGCCGTTAACCGTATCTACCATCACGCACAGGTCATGCGTGCCCTGCCAACCGCACTTGCTGCACCATGCACTCACAGAAAATCCTCCCGCCGCCGGTACCATCCACACTCATTCATGCGTGCCTCATCGAGCGCTTCTAGCGTTGTTCCGCGACTGAGGCATACAACCGTTACGTTCTTCTTCCCGCTGCGATCCACCATGTCCAAAAGTGATTGTAGAAAGGCGTGCCCTATTTCGCTATCATGATGATATCCCTGCAACACTAACACGTCGCCGTCCCCGAACTGTAGCATCATGACGTCCATGGTCATCGCTCCAGCAAAAATGGGCTATTTGACCCTGCACCTACATGCACTGGGTCGACCGGCTCGAACCGCTTCCCGTGATCCCCCCGGTACGCCTCCCGGTGATCGTGCTGGTTCAGGTAAATCGCCTCCGGGATACCATCAGGGAATGCCTCGCACGTCAACACGCCTGCTCGATCCTCACGAAACCACTTGCACTCCAGGCACATCGGGGCACGTCCAATCGTCATAGCGTAACTCCCAAAAGTTTCGCCAACTCCCGCAATTCATCGCCGATCTGCTGGCGTAACGCCTGGTCGGCAATCTTCCCAAGATCAACGAAGTCATTCGTCCATGTTGACGGCTTGTAGAGCACGTCTAGCATGACACGCATCTCTCGTGTCACCCGACGCAGGGCTGCCGTTAAATCATCGAGAGGTGCATGGTGGAGCATAGAGAATGCCTCGGCGAATCCTTCATAGATGTTCGTCTTCGCATAGGTTGAACTAATCGCCAAGAGGTCCTGGTGTAGCCCTTGCCAGACATTCCACACATCTCCCACTTCCCCGAAACCGTTCGCCATCACCGCCGGCCGGAATGCCGTATTGTGCATGCTCCGCATGAACCCGTCGAGGACATGCCCGAACTCGTGTGTGAAGAGGCCCTCGATACTTTCCGTGCCAGGTGGGTGCCACCCTATTCGCACATCGCGTGCTAGCAGCTTGAGCAACGCCTCGCTGTCCCCGAAATGCTTAGGATTCAGTTGAATTTGCCTTAGTGTTGCATGTATATCAGGCACCTGCGCATAGATCCCGTCCATCATGGATGGCAAGGTCAGACGTGACAACTTCACCTGCGTCAGTCCCGACCCCACATAATCGACCGTCGCTGCCGCCTCTGGATAGCGCAGCGCTAACGTGTGCCATTGCCGGGCCACTGCATTCGCCGCCACCGTGTCTACGCCGCGAAAATCAAATGCCGTCCCAGGGTAGTAGCGTTCCAGCCATTGCTCTGCTGCAACGGCGGTCGCTTGCGTCGGATAGACCTTTGGTGGCGGTGCGTATGGTATGGGCGCGGCAACGGGTTCAAGGAGCGCCTGGAAGCCCTCGTCCTCCACACTGAGGACGCTCCGGCACCGTCAGCGCACACTGAGCGACGCCGGGAGACGTGGATCGAGAGGGTGCCTCGCTTTATGGCTCTGCCCCTTCTCATCCACCAGCACAAACTCCCCCCCATCCATCAGCGGCCGTTGCGCCAGCAACTCCGCCCGCCGATGCGCCGGGCGTACGCGGGCGTCCCCCGAGTTCAGCCAGCGCTTGCGCGGGCGCCATTCTGGGAAGGTCTGCTCGGCAGCCTGCACCAGTTGCCGGTTCGATGCCTCGGAAGCCATGTTAAACACCCGGTTCAGCTCCGTCCGAGTAATAGCCTCGGCGCGGCTCGCCACCGTGCCGAAGACCCCCGCCGCGTTCGGCTGCGTGCGCAGGATCTCGGCGACGCGGCGCTGGAGCTGGAAGGGCGACATCGCCCCCAGGACCCCCAGCTGCAACTCGGTGGTCATGGCCCGGATGGCATCGTCAGCCACACCGGGAATAAGCCCTGCTCGGCACCCCTGCAAAATGTCCCGCAGGTTCTGGTCAAGCCCCCGCATTCGTAGTACCAGCCCGGCCGCCTCCAGGGGCACACCGACGGTCCGCGCCGCCAAGCCGAGCATCTCCCGCGCCTGCGCGTCCAGGAAGCGCCCGTACTGGTCGGCGTAGCCGCGCATGGCGCGCTCCACCTCGGCTTGCATGCGTGGCAACCACGAAGCCAGGAAGGCACCCTCCGGCACCTCGGCCAACCGCGCCACGATGCGGCGCCGCGCCTCGGTGAGCAGTGCCAGGGCGCGGCGCACGGCCTGCTCCTCCAACTTCCCGACTTGGTTGAGCAATTTCGTCAGCTCAACTGCATAGGCTTCTTGTGCAGTTTGCGCTGCTAATAGACGCGCTTGCATCTTTAGATCTTATCCCTTATCTGACCTCACCTCACCAGATTTGACCCCATCAAACATTGTACCAGTCCTCGATCCCCAGCAACAGCCGTACGTCTTTGACCGTGCCAGGTTCCTTCTTGCTCACCGCACCACGGGCGTATTCAACTTCACCATGTACTGCCGGGGTTATAGCCTTTACGCCGCATGCAGGACAATACTCTACGTGGTTGGCGTATTCTCCATTGGTCGTCGCCCAGAAATGGCCCTCAGCATCCTCAACTATGATTACCACCGCCCTGTCATAGGCACTCCACGCCGTGTCAAGTTTGCACCGATGCCGCTCCGCCATCAGGCGATCTCCTTCGACGCCCAGCCACAAAAGACCAGATCCGGCCTCTCCTATAATATAGCCACGATCTGTTCCATCTTCATCACGTTCCGCTTGATCATGCTCGCTGTTACCGCGGAGGCTATCCCTGCACCTGCGATGCGCTCCTGCCCTGCCCGCCGTAAGACACCCAGTGCTTTGGCGGCCTCAGCATGGACCGCATAGCAAGCAGCACAATACCAGTCATCTAGCGCGACGCACCACCCCTCCGGTAGGACGGAACGCCATCGAACCCCCAAAAACTCAGAATGTTGATCAAATGTCTTATGTGCCTGCGTCCCGCACCCCCGGCAGGTAAACACGCACTCAAGGCTCACGGCTCCCCCCCGTTCCCCGCCACTGCCATCTCCCGCATGACCCGGTAGACCCGCAGCGCCTCGCGCATCTCATCAGAGAGCATTCCAGGCGGCAGGTCTTCTTCCGGCAATGCTGGCTTCCCCCCCAGCAATTCCACCCCCAACTCCGTCGCCAGCCGCCGGTAGACCTGCGCCGCTTCATCATCCGTCACCCAGCCCCGGTCCTTCGCTACCACCAGCGATTCCGTCGTGGCCTTGAGGGTCGCTGCCGCGGCAGCCGTATCCTCAACGCTCACCTCCGAAGCTGTGACCTCGATGACCAGCTCCTCGGGGGACAGCCCACGCGGGATCTTCCCGGCGATGATCGCTTGGTCACGCACGAACTCTAGCACCCGCGTCACGATGCCCTTCCAATGACGTTGCACGCGGGACAGGCGCTTCATGATGGGAGTCCCCTGAGCCGTTAAGGTCGCTAAATTCGTTTCGCTGCCGCTAAAAAGCCAGCCCTCCGGGAACCCCCCCGCCCCCAGCACGATCTGCTGGCGCAGCGTGCGCGCCTGCTCGGAGACGTCCGCCGCCCGCAGCTCCGGGGCGATGACCTTCCACTCGACCTTCTCGTTGTGCGCCCGCATACTATTTCCCTGCGGCACCTTATTCGCCCGCAGCCAGGACTTGATCTGCTCTTCCGTAAATCCCGTCAACTTCACGTCCCACAGGTGATCCGAAAGATAGGCCGAGCGCTCCGCCTGACTAAAAAGAAATTGATCGTACAGGTCCAGCCAGTCGAACGCCGTCAGGAGCTCGCTGCGGCCCCGCGCCGAGTTGCTGACGTGGTTGATGGCGAAAAAAAACGCCCCGAAGGGGCCAGCCTGATCGGCTGGTCCCTTCTTCCCGGCCACCAGCAGGCCGTAGGCGTCCGAGCGCGGACTCTCATCAACGCGAATGATCGGGATCGTCGCCCCGACCGTCTGCCCCTGGCCAGCCTTGAGATGGACCGCCACGTACTCCTCGGCGTTCTCGGGGTTCACTTCGACCTGCCGAACGTGATACGGATCGACGTAGCCGAGGCGGATGCGGCCATCGAATTTCCTTCTGAATACCGGATAAATCTGCTCCCCGAATATCAAGAGTTGCCGGAACCGCGACTCCTGCTTGGTCGGCCAGTCGTTGATGGGGTCGTGCCAGTGCGCGTCGAGGACGGCTTGCACGGCGTCGTGCCCCGCCTTGTACTGCAGCCCCTCGCCCACGACGAAATCGACGTAGAGATCGATCACGTCCCGCGCCACGGGGTTCGTCTCATAGAGATAGAGGGCGATCTGGATCATCCGATCCTGGTCAAGCGGATCCAGGTCGCGCTCGTTGCTCTTCGTGAGCTTGCGGTAATAGTCCGGCCAGTTGCCGAGCTTGTCCGGCCCCTGGTCGGGGTCGTTGGGCGACCACAGGGCCTCTTTGAGGGCGAAGCCGTTGCGTGCGAGAGCGTCGGTCATCCACGACACGTGAGATCCTCCCTTGCCCCACATTCCATGTCGCACCACTCTCCCCGCCACGCATGGCCCACGGGTCGCTTGCCTCCCGTAGCCATGGCGCGGGGGATGCCTCAGCGTTGGCACCCTTGAGCCATCGGCGTCAGGCAAACGCTCCGGCTTACCGCCACCCCCGCAACACCACCGTCCCCGCCACGTAGGCCGCCGTGCCAGCCGCCGCCAAGATCATCATACACATCAGACACACCCCGTGCCAGTACAAGAGATTCCCGAGCAGCGGCTTCTTCGCACCAGCCGCCTCGCCCCCGGCCTGGATGGCCCAGGCCACGGTGAAGCCGGCGAAGCTCACGTACCCCAGCGCCCCCAGGCCCACCAGCATGGGCATGAGCCAGCCCTGGCGCACCGCCCAGCCCAAGCCGAGCAGCGCCGCCACAGCAAAAGCAGCGGTGATAGCGCCCTCACAGAGCTTGGTAAGCATGCCCACCTCTCAAGATCAGTCGTATTCCAGCTTGGGCAATGGCAGGCTCCATCCATCATCCCAGTAGACGTCTTCGGGGATCGCATCCCCGATGGGAAACATGAACCATCGCCCGTCGCGCCAACGATACTCACCATGCACCATGGCCATGTCTCCCTATATTATACGGAGCTTCGTGTCGATCAGTGTATCAAAAATATGAAAACCAGCGCTTCGTTGCCAAAACCCTCAACCCCGCAGGAACCTCGTGCGACGTTGCGCCCCCCACAGCCGCCCCGCGCCCAGGGGACGGCGCCCTTGGGGCGCTGATGCCGGCGGCTCCGGCACATCCGGCGTGACCGGTTCTTGGGATACCTCACCCGCCGGCGCCTCGATGCCATGCGCCCGCGCCCAGCCTTGCGCATGACGCAAGCAATAAGGCCACTCCCGCCGCGTTGCCTGCGGGTCGCCGTCCCGTTGAAAGACGTACACCGCCCGCCAGACCGCCGGCGCGCCGCAGCCCCAGGCGGCGCATGGCGCCTCACCGCCGAACGGGCGCAGGGCGTGCGAGTGCCGCTCAGGCATCGGCCAGCTCCTCCCACGTCCCGTGCGTCTCCTGCATGGCCGCTTCCTGCCCCCGACGCCCTTGATAGACACCGCGCATGGCCTCCTCCCAGCTCATGTCGACGGCGGCCCTAGCCCCGGCGCAGGCCAGCACCACGGCGTCGGCGCGGTCGGGGGACTTGACGTGCAGCTTCTCCATCTCCTCTTTTGAGAACAGCTTTCGCACACTATGCCCCGATTTGAAGATCCACTTGTAGCGGCGAGAGCAGAGTTGCGCCGCGAGATCATCATCATAGGGCAAGGCCCCACCAGCCTTGAGCCAGTCCAGGAGCCCAAACCACATCTCCGTGCCCTTGTCCGCGTAGCGCTCCGGCTCGTCGGCGCCGCCGCCGAAATCGATCCCTGTCACGCGCCGCGAGATCGTGTCGTCGCTATCATGCCGGAGGGGACCGGTCACGCCAATGCCGATACCCGTGCCGTCGATCTTCGCCAAGGAATAATCAGGGTGTGCCACCAGGAATTCCCTCAGCTCCCCAGCCGTGATCAACGGATCCTGCTTCGTGCGTATAATGAGGGGCATGATTTGCATCCCCTCGCGCGGCGCCAGCACGGTCTCCGCCCGTCCATAGGCCGCGACATCCACGCCGACCTCCTTGGTGCCTTCCCGTGAGCCTTCCCGCCGCATGGCCGCCTCGACCAAGCCTACCGGGATTACCGTATCGTCCCCGCCGTGCTCCGGGATCTCCCCCAGCACCTTCGCCGTGTGCTCCGGCGATCCCTTGGGCCACTCACGCTCCCGGTCGGCGATCCATTGCGGGCTCTGGCGCAGCGTCGGGCCAATGCTGAAGCACTTCCACGTGTCCCTGAGCGACGTGAACACCCGCACGAACTCCCCGATGGGCGCCAGCGGCGGCGTGGAAAGCGCCAGGATGCGGTCGTGCGGCCCGGTCAAGGACGAGCGCGCCGCGTCCCAGATGCCCTTGTCGATGCCCTTCGCCTCGTCCAGGATGTACAGCACGCCGCCCTTGGCGTGGATGCCCTCCCGCGCCATGGCCTTCGCCCCGGCGCTGTAGCCGAAGAGGGACCACTCGTCCCCGTGGGGCTCGATGCTAATACTCGTGATGAGGAGCCGCATGCGGCTCCTCAAGCGGCAGTTGGCAATCCAGGTGTGCAGCTCGGCGAAGAAAACCTTCCGGACCTGCACGTCAAAGGTAGGCAAGACGACGGGGACCTTGGAAAGGGGGTGCGTCCACAAAAAGTGTAAAGCTGCAAAGGCAGCGCAACTGCTCTTGCCGACGCCGTGGGGTGACTTCACGGCCACCATGCGGTGCTCCACCAACGCCTCCAGCACGTCAGCTTGCCACGGGTCCAATTCCGGCTTGCCGGCGTAGGACATGAGGCCCGTCAGCATGTCGCGGGCGAAGCCCACGGGGTCACGGACGTAGGTCTCGACGAGCCAGCGGCCCCAGGCCGCCTCGTCACGGGGCATGGATGGCGTGCTGGTCATGCCTGTCTCCCTCCATCATCATGCTCACGGCACCACTGGAGAATCCGCGCGGCTGGCTGCTCCCCTAACATGCGACGGATAAGCGACGCTTCATCATCCGAAAAACTGAGGTTTATAGGTATCCAGAGAGAAGTGTATATAGTCAAGGGAAAGCCCTGTCCCACAACCAAGATCTAACCACCGCCCGCGGGCAAGCCATGGACGCAATATGGAGAAGAGCGCATGATTCTCCGCCAGAGACCGGCGATCCCCGTAACGTTGATCATATCGAGAGGCAATTAAATCGTAGGCGGTGATGGGATCAACCTGCATTATTCTCCCTCTACATCATGATTCCCATCCCCCTCAATCAGCGCCGCCTGCCCATCCCCCGCCAGCCGTGCCTGCTGACGCTCCCATGCCTGGCGTAAGCCCAGGATGAACTCAACGGGGCCGCCCCCCTCCCCCGTGACCTCCATACGTTCCCGGCGCGCCCAGATTTTAGGATGGCGCCGCTCCAGGTGCGTCATATCCGCCGTCCACTGCGGCTCACTATAGCGCACCTCTTTCGTCACTGCACCGTCCTTAGCCGTATACGTACGCTCATGCACGATGGCGCCGCCGCGCCCTGCCTGCTCGATGCGCGCCACGCGACGCGCCTCATCAGAGGCTTGAGCCTTTCGGATAGCATCAGCAAACGCCGCATATTCATCAGTACTTACCCGTTCCGGGTGCCTGTTTTCGCCCCGCGCCAACCACTCTTGTCCAGTGGCGTAGGATACATCCGCCAGCTCGCACGCTGCCGTGAACGAGATGCCGAGGCTGACGGCGCGGGCGATGGCATCGCGGATCTCCGGGGTCAAGAGCGTCGGACGCCCCACGTCATACCTCCTTCATAGGTTTACGCTGCTGCACCCGCAGAAGATAAGCCCCACACACGATTATTGACGAGATCCCATTTCAACCATGAGCCACCATCGAAGAAAAGTCAAGGGAAAACAAGCCCCCCCCTCCCCTCCACGGCAATACTACTTTCCACAACCACGCCCTCCCCGTTCCCGCCATGGAAATCTCATTAGAGCAATAAACACAAGCACTTACATAGACAGAAAATATTTTCGCACCTCGCTAAATACCCCTTGACAATCTATATTAAGGTATTATATTATATTGGATGGAGGACGATACGGTTGTTGACACGACGAACTCGGCCGGTTCTTGGAACGAGGAGACCGACTGGGACGGTCGCAATCCGATCAGCCGCGCCACCGGCTCTCAGTGGGAGCACCAAACGTTGTACAAGAGCCGCCGAGGCCGCTACTACATCGTGCACACATCGCAGTGGCAGGGATCAAGACCTCATGCAGAATGGGTGTCGCCTCAAACCGCGACACGATGGTTGATCCTGCACGAGCATGAGCTCCCAGACGATCTTGCCAAATACGCTGACGAGGTCAGCGAATAGCTATCAAGCGGGGCTGAGGCCCGGGCCTCAGCCCACTGACGCACCAGTCCAGCGAAGAGCCCCCACGCGGGGCAGGGAGGGGGGAATGAGCCTCACAATGGAACGAGAGTGTCCTACATGCCATGGGGCAGGCAAGATACCATGGACTGGCATCTATGCTGACACGCTAGAAGTCCTTCGCTCGCAAACGGAAGAGTTGAATGGTGCCCAGTTGGCGCGTCTGGCGGGCATTAAGCCGACGGCCATGTGCAACCGCCTCGTCACCCTGCAACGCATGGGCTTCGCATTGGGACGGCGATATGGGAAAGAATGCTTATGGAGAGGTGTCTAGCCCCCACGCGGGGCAGGGAGGAAAGGATGAAACACATTCCATCGCATGATGAGCGACAGCCTCAATATCGCTACGTACTCATGTCAACGTCTGGCCAGAGCTGGGAAGCCTCGACAGATTCAGCGGACGGGCTCACGGCATTTTTCAAGGCGTAACAACGATGGCCGGAGACGTTCGGTATTGTCCTTGACAGTCATTCGATGCAGGCGATATACCACGTGCCTGATGAAATCAAAAACGCCTAAGTGTGCGGAGGGGCCAATGCCCCTCACCCGAGACAACGGGCACGCCAGCGTGGCGTGGGCATAGGGTACTTCTCACAAATGCACTGAGCGCAGGAGGAGAGAATCATGGCAATTAGACTCATCAATATCGGCCAGCAACACGGCTACACGTCCACAGATCACCTCCTAGACGATACTGCATTACAGGCATTGATCGGCCGAAAGTTTCCCTCTCTCGCAGCCATCCGGCGAACAGCTGCGTTTCGGCACGCAGATGCACCCGTATGGGTCGAATATCATGTCGATGGCAAGACACGACAGATCACGATGTAGGCTGACGCCCCCACGCGGGGCAGGGAGGAACACATGAGAGAACGGCTCAAACGAGAAATGGAGCGGTTGAGAGAGGTGGGCGATTATCGAACCGCCTACGTCCAGGGTGGGCGAAAAATCTCAGTGTGGCTCCACAACGACATCTATCCTTTCGGCATACGAGTAAGCCCCTTTGTTGGGCTGCAGGAATTACTCACATGGCTGGCGAAGTACACACCCACGGGGGCTGGGAGGGAACCATGATTACATTAGCGCGGGCGTGTGCCGAGGCTGGGAGGGCGTGGGACGAGGCTGAGCGGGCGCTGGACGAGGCTGGGCGGGCGAGGGACGAGCGGGCGCTGGACGAGGCTGGGCGGGCGAGGGACGAGGCCTGGCGGGTGTGGGACGAGGCCTTGCGGGCGTGGCAGGAGGCCGTGAAGGCCAATATGCCAGCCATCACTCGCCCTACATGCGAGTGAGTGCCCGCATGGTCCTTGGGACGGGGCGACCATCTTCAGCTAAGCCCCCACGTGGGGCAGGGAGAGAGACATGGCAACAATGTGGGTTGTTCCTCGGTGGGAGATTCCCACTGAGCTACGACAGTTGAGCAACTTAGTCACAGTCGAGGGGACAGCCAACGCCAACCCAGTGATGGCCGAGAGGCTGGGAATAGGCACGCGGATCACGTGGCTATCCCTGGGTGATATAGAAGAAGCTCACCCCGAATACAGGCTCTTAGCCTTTTACGGAGGACCCTACGGCGACCCGACCCACCTGATCCTGATCACCACTGATACAGAGCGATCAATCAGACCGGAAAATATGGTCTATGCCACGAGGTAAGCCCCCACGCGGGGCAGGGAGGAAGACCATGAAGCTTCGAGCTGGATATCCGGTATTTCACGTGGACGGCATCACGGGGATCATCACGGAGGCTCGCATCGAGCCCGGATGGTCGCTAACAAATGCAGATTGGGTCGTTCCGCCTGCAGGTGTCCGGTTGCCCATGCCGGTCAACGCCCCGCAGGAGTGGCTGGCCGGGACGCTCTGCGACGAGCGTGGGCCATTCGCTTGCTATGTCTATGTGCCGGCCGCAGCGATCGATCCACACAGCTAAGCCCCCACGCGGGGCAGAGAGGAACATCATGACCTGTCAAGAAGCGATATCGCAACGCGAGGCGGATGCCCGTCTGATGGCTGCAGGGCCGGAGTTGCTTGCGATGCTAAGATTAGTTGAACGCCACAGAAAGATCGGAGAGCGCATGGTGATCCTGGCCGACGAGGAGTGGGACCGCCTCCACAAAGCGGTTGAGGCTGCCGAGTGGGGAGGGGAATAGCCATGATGACTTACGCGTGGCACGTGCATCATCACATCTTGGTAGAACCCGTATACGGGGGGCTGGGGACCCGGATCTCCTACATCATGGAGACCAAACCGGCCCATGAGCAGGCCTTGCGCCTGCGCCTGCTCAAGCCCATCGCGGGCGACCTTCCTGAGCCAGTGCAGCACGCCGGGCGGGCGTATGCCGAGGCCTGGCGGGCGCGGGACCAGGCCAGGCGGGCCTGGGACGAGGCCTGGCGGGCGCGGGACGACGAGGCCAGGCGGGCGCGGGACGACGAGTCCAGTCTGGCGTATGCCGAGGCCTGGCGGGTCTGGGACGAGGCATGGCAGGCATATGCCGAGGCCGGGCGGGTGTGGGACGAGGCCGTGAAGGCCAATATGTCGGGAGTCCTTGCCCTCCATGCTAGCGAGTGCCCGCAGTGTCCCTGGAACGGGGCGACCATCTTCAGCTAAGCCCCCACGCGGGGCAGGAGGGAGTGGAAATGAACGGCTGTAGCCATAGCTGGAAATGCCCCAGATGCGGGCACGTCCAAGAAACTGGAGCGCAATTCCACAGGACCCGTAATGGGGCCGAGCATCACATTAGCGGGATGATCAGAGTATGCGCGGCGCATGGCGATTCACCGATCCCCGCGCCATACGGCATCGAAATGCCGTGCATGAGCGCAATCCATAACGATGGCAGATTGTTGGCAGTTTATCACGCTGGCCAACAGTCGGGGCAGAGGAGAAAACCATGACCAGACGAGAACGCCTCGAAGCGAAACTTGAGCGGCACCGCGAATGGGCCAGCGGTCGTAAGGCAACAGCCGATTCGCTACTGGCCCAGAAGGAGCGGATCAAGACCATACAGAACCAAGCGGCCGTGCGAGAGCACGCAGCCCATGCGGGCGGAGTCCTGATCGTTGGCGAGGGATACGTCCGGCTCGTCTTCAGCGAAAAACCTGCACGGGAAGTATTGGACGCGCTGAAAAGCGCCGGCTTCCAGTGGGGATCTGGCGCGTGGCACGACTCGCTGGCACAGATCCCCGCATGTCTCACCGTGGAGCTCGTCAACACTGACGGCAACGCGTTCGCCATCCTGGGCCGGGTACAAGCCGCGCTGAGGAAGGCTGGCGTGTCCAGGAAGGAACACCAGGCCTTCCTGGCCGACGCAACGGCTGGCGACTATGCGCATCTTTTGGCGGTGGTATGCGCCACGGTTCATACCGCTTAGTGAGGAGTCCTCATAATGCCTTCATCCCTTGAATCCACCCTGGAAGCGGCTATCTTGACCCGCACTCCAATGATTCTGTGGGGACCGCCAGGGGTCGGGAAGACGGCGCTCGTGCATGCCGTCGCCCGAAGGCTCGCACTCCCGGTCGAGACGGTCATCGCCTCGATCCGGGAGCCATCAGATTTCTCCGGGCTGCCGGTGATTCATAACGGCGGCGTGGCCCTGCATCCCCCCATCTGGGCACAACGCCTGGCTCAGGCGGGGCATGGACTACTCTTCCTGGACGAACTATCGTGTTGCGCGCCGGCAACAGCGGCGGCGCTCCTACGCATCATCCTGGAGCGCGTCGTCGGCGACCTGCCACTGCCTGACGGCGTGGCCGTCGTGGCCGCCGCCAACCCGCCGGATCAGGCTGCAGGTGGATGGGATTTACCTGGACCGCTCGCCAACCGCTTCACCCACCTGCAATTCACCCTCGACCCCCTGACCTGGTCCGACGCCTTCCCCACCTATTGGGGCGCGCCGCCAGCCGTGCTTGGACTGGACGAGAGCGCCTGGGCACGCCAGCGCATCCTGGTGGCGGCCTTCATCCGACGCAAGCCAGTGCTGTTGCTGGCCCTCCCGAAAGAGGAATCGGCGCGCGGCGGCGCCTGGCCGAGCCCGCGCACGTGGGATGCCGCCTCCCGTCACCTGGCGGCCTGTCAGGCGCTCCAGATGACTGGTGAAACCGAGGCGCTGCTGGTCGCCGGCGCCGTCGGCGAGGGGCCGGCCTTGGAACTGCTGGCCTACCGGCGTGAGCTCGACCTGCCTGATCCAGAGGCCGTGCTGGCGCATCCCGAGAGCCTGGTTGTCCCGGAACGTAGCGACCGGGCGTTTGCGGTCTTCGCCGCCGTCACGGCGGCGGTATTAGCGCGGAACACCCCGGCGCGCTGGCGAGCGGGCTGGACCGTCCTCAGCCTTGGCGCCGAGCGCGGCCAGGAGGGCGTCGCCGCCAGCAGCGCCATGACGCTCGCCGCCGCCGTGCCAAAGGGCGCCACGCTGGCCGACGCCAAGGCCGCCGCCGCATTTGCCCCGTTGCTCAAAGCCGCGGGGCTGTGGAGGACGCCATGACGCCGGCGACACGCACCCATATTCTTCCCTGCACCCTCGACCGCGACCGCGCACTTCTATGGCTTGATGAGGAGGAGCCTTGACATGCCCATCCCCCGCGAATTTGACGCCGCTCGCCTGCGGGCAGCCCGCGACTTTCCGTACTTAGCGGCGGCGCTGTGGAGCTTGATCCCGGTCGAGGTGCCAGGACTGGACACGCTCGCCGTCGATGTTTCGTGGCGCCTCTACTACGACCCAGTCGTCTTCCAACGCTGGACGGCACCGCAGCTCGCCGCCGTCTTGGCACAGCATGAGCTCCATCACCTGCTCCGTGAGCATCCAGCGCGGGCGCACAATATCGGTGTTGCCCCTGAGACGCAACAGGCGTGGAACCTCGGGACTGATGCCGAGATCAACCAGGACGCCCTACGTGACGGTGCCGACCTGCCAGACATGCCGGTGACGCCGCACGGCCTGGGATTGCCCCCCGGCAAGTTCGCCGAGGAATACTATGCACTGCTCAAGAGCCGGCCACAAGGCACTGACCCTAGGAATGGAAAGGCGACGCGAGACCGTTCATCTTCCAGCCAGGCTCCGGGCACCGGCGGTGACTGCGGCTCCTGCGCCGACGGCCAGCCGCGCCCTTATGAGCTCCCGCCCCCAAGCCCCAGCGGCGCCGACGGCCTCTCCAAGACCGAGGGGGAGCTGCTGCGCCGCGAGGTCGCTCGGCGGATTCTTGAGCACAGCACGAGTCGCGGTGCCGTGCCAGCCGGTTGGCGGCGCTGGGCGAAGGAGAAACTCTCCCCGAAGGTCGATTGGCGGCGCGAGCTGGCCGGAGCCATCCGGCAGACGCTCGCCGACGCCGCCGGAGCGGTCAATTACACGTACTCCCGCCCCTCCAGGCGCCAGGCCGCCAGCCCCGGCGTCGTGCTCCCGGCCCTGCGCCGGCCCGTGCCTCAAGTGGCGTGCTACATCGATTCAAGCGGCAGCATGAACGACCGCCAGACCGGCCAGGCCGTCGTTGAGGTCGGCGGCGTGCTCAAGGCACTCGGCCAGCGGGACGGCGTGCACGTCTGGGTGGTGGACGCCGCCGTGCATGTCGCGCGGCGCGTCTTCTCCACCCGGCAGATCGAGCTGCTCGGCGGTGGGGGCACGGATATGCGCCTGTGCTTCAATCACGCGGCGCAGCTCCGGCCGCGCCCGCAGGTGATCATCATTTTGTCGGATTGTGAATCACCGTGGCCGGAGACACCCCCGCGCGGCATGAACACCGTCATCGCCCGCCTGGGCTCCGGCGCCGCGCCGGCCTGGGCGCGGGTCGTAGACGTGAAGGAGTAACCATGGAAGAGCATGAACGTGTCCTCTCTATCCTACGACAGCAATGCCCGCATGGACGGTGCTATGGCCATCAATCGCGCTGGAGTACACCCTCCGTTACTGAATACAGGAGGTCTCCATTCTTAGGCATTTTCCATAAATCCATTTTCGCGCGCTGCTGCGGGCAGCGCCTGTGGCATACTTGTTCCGTGCAAGTTGAAACGTGTGAAGTGTGTGGTGCTAGGAGAGCATTCCGCCATACTTTTGGAGGTCTATGCCCTTGCTGTCAGAAATTCTGGAAGTTCTAGGAGAAACGCATGCTCATCCAGAATCGCGGATGATGCCCCAAAACAACATGACCTCTCCGGCATGTCACCGACAGACATCGACACGGCCGTGGACCAATTATTGAGCCTGGAAGAGGAGGGATAGACTATGCGTGGACGACTCGCGAAAACCCAGATCGGCGGGCGGGGTTTGCTGGCCCTGCTGCATTCCGTGGCCAGCGGGTTACCGAAGAATGCCCGCCTGGTGCACCTCACCTACGATCCCGAGACTGACACCGTGACCCTGACGGTGGAGAGTCAAGCCCTGCCGGAAGCGGATATGCGGCGGCGCCTGCCGCTCCTGGAACTGACGCCGCACAACGGCACGCCCCTTGATGGAACACTCTTAACAGAATATACTAATAGGAGTGCCAGCATGGCACTAGACAGTATCCAGATCC
>ERZ1292637.270-Hain-H14-01um-R3-270-length-36045-cov-27_pt1 | contig 36045 bp, 50 predicted proteins | sample MGYA00564405_ERZ1292637 | MGnify/ENA primary metagenome ERZ1292637 (study PRJEB36523, sample SAMEA6512645) | groundwater metagenome | collected 2019-01-09 | study: AquaDiva: Metagenomics assemblies of 32 groundwater samples | reverse complement strand
GGGTGACGTTCAGGCCGTAGGAGGATTCCGTCGTCGCGGGCGTGGTGGTGCTGGAAATCTGCATCCCCATCGCCTGGCCCGCCGCCCCCGTGCCCGTGACGAGCAGCCCCACGTCCGCGTTGGTCGCCCCGCCGATGGCGTGGGGGCCAGCTGCGCCCGTGGTGAAGGTCGCCGCCGCCGCGCCCCCCACGGTGATGGCCAGCTGATCGGCGGCAGGCCAGTAAAGGCCCGTGTTCGTGTCCCCCACCCGGTAGAGGGCCGGGAAGGCCGCCGTGCCCGAGGCGTGCACCGCGAGCGTCGAGCCCACGTGCGTGTCCCCGCCGATCCCCACCATGAACCGCACGCTCGTGTTGACGTGCAGGAGGAGCATCGCGGATTCCGGGTGCGCCGCCCCGGCCACGTACTCGGTCACGCCCAGGCTCATCAGGTGGAAGCGCGTGGAGGCGGAGGACAGATGCGCCTCGCTCCGGATCAACTCCTTGTAGCTCGTCAGCGTCGTCAGATGGTTGCGGATCGTCCGGTGGCCGAAGTTCACGTCCTCGTTGTGGGAGTACCAGTACGTGAAGCCGTGGAGGTGGCGCTGGACGTAGCGCAGGCGTTCCAACTCGCCCGCGAGGCTCGTGGCCAAGGACTCCGTGCCGCTCGCGTAGGGGTCGGTGGCCGTCCGCATGATGGCGGCGCTGCTGCTGTAGTCGTCCATGCACGTCGTAATCATGTTGGTCTGGCCGAGCGTGGTCTGGATCGTATTCATCGTGGCGGCCGTCACGCTGTCGCCCGTCTGGAAGGTGAAGGGCACGCCGCACGTGCCCTGCCCCGCCGCTGGCGCCGCCAGGCCGAGCACGAGCGCCACCGCCACCGCGAAGTGCAGCCACGTCTTCATCACGCTGCCTCCAGTCCCAGGATGACCGCCGCGATCGAGAGATCGAAATTCGCCGCCGTTGAAAGCCCCCGCAGCGCGATGCGCTCGGCCTGCCCCGTCAGGCGCACCTTGCGCGTGAGGAGCATGTTCTCCGTCCCGAGCTGGAAGGGCAGGGTCACGGGCAGGGTCGGCGGGCCAGCTTCCAGATCGAGGACGACCGTCTGCCGCTTCTCGCCGTTGTGGTAGAGCTCGATGGAGTGCGTGCCCGCCGTGCGCGCGTCGTAGACGAGTTGGAGGTAGCGCAGGTTCTTCCGCCGCCCCATGAAGGCGCGGTAGATCTCGCCGAAGTCGCTGTCGCGCGTGAACCATTCGAAGGTGTAGCCCGATCCGTTCCGGTTGCGGGCCGACTGCTCCAGCCGCCAGAGCCGGCCGGAGGCGTCCCCGAAGGTCGGCTCGAGGACGCCGGAGGCGCGCCGCATGAAGAGGGCCTCATTGCGGTCCGCGTCCCAGTAGCTCCAGCGCTCCCCGCTCGGCTGCTGGTTGAGGCCCATGCGCTTCTGGGCCAGGTCGAGCACGACGCGCCGGTTCTTCTGGGTCTGTCCTTGGCTGGCGCAGGCCAGCTCGGCCTTCTGGCGCTCCCCGTCCCAAACCATCTGGGCTAGGTGCAGTTGGCTCCGGTTGATGTAGTTGCGAAACCACGAGCCGAGTTGCTTCTGCGTCAGATCCTGGGCGCGCGGGGTGCCTTGAGGGTCGGTCATCGAGATCAGGTGCCAGCCGCCCTGCGGGTCCACCCAGAGGACGTCGTCTTCGGCCGCGACGGCGCCGAGGGGGCCCGGGCAGCCCGCCTGCCCGATCTTGACCACGCGCCAGTTGAGGTCGTTCGGGTCGCGCGTGTCGATCCACCACGCCCCCTCGGGGTCGCCCCAGACGACGAGGCCGCCCTTGTAGGAGAGCCCCGCCGTCGTCCGACGCAGGCCGCCCCAGAGAGGCTTGATGTAGCGGCGCGTGAGGAAGTCCTCGTGGTCCTCGCGGAGCGAACGGTAGGTCGCCTCCGGGAAGTTCGGCCCGCCCCCGCCCCAGAGGAAGCCCTCATGGGCGCAGAGCCAGCCGGGCTGGTTCGAGCCGACCCAGTCCTCCGGGGGCCGGCTGATCGTCGTCATGGAGGCCCCGTCGCCCGCGAGCACGCGGACGGCGTTGATCCGATCCGTGTGAAACGCCTTCTTCGAGCGCCCGCGGTCCTCCCCGCCCCCGAGCGCCCACATGGGCACCTGCCCGGCGGTCGTGAGGCCCGAGGCGAGCGTCACCCAGTTCGCGCCGGCCCCATCGTCTTTGCGGAGGGTGCCGTCCCCGCAACTCACCAGCGCCCGCTGGGTGTCCGGGTCGGGCCAGAAGTCGATGCCCGCCTGGATCGTCAGCGACCCGATCGCGGCACCGAGGATCGAGGCGCCCGGCCCCGTGCGCCAGGTCGCGTCCTCGAAGGTCGCATTGCGCAGAACGATCAGGCCCGCCGTGGGCAAAAGCTCACGATTTCGCAGGCCGTACAAGCCCGTCCGGCCGGCGGCGATCAGCACGGGGGTCACGTTGTCGTATTCCCCCATCAGCCGAGCCTCAGGATCGGCGTCTCGGCCTCCGCCGACATCGGGCGCGCCGCGGCGTCCTCGGCACCGACGGGCAGGTCGCCGCGCCCCTCCAGCAGCGCGCGGAGGCTCGCGGCCAGCCCACCGTCGAGGATCGCCTGGGCCTCGGCGGGCTCGAGGGCGAGCACGCGCCGGTCAACCACCTCCCCGGCGGCATCCAGCCGCTCGAGGACGAACTCACCCCCCGGCAGAGCGCCGGGCGGCACGCGCACGAGGCACTCCCGGATGCGCAGGCCGCTGGCCTCTCGGGCCGTCACCGGGCGGGCGTTGTGGCGCCAGTCGGGTCTCATGGGAGGCCCCTTAGGGCAAGCCCGGAATGACCATGACGGTCCCGAGGATCGTCGTCGAGTGGCCCGCCACGGCGGCCGTGTAGGCCGTCACGTGCGCCCGGAAATGCGTGAACCCGGTCACGTTGCACCGCCAGATGCCCGTGCCGAGCGCGGTGTGCATGAGGGTGGCGTCGTGGCCCTGCCGGATCGAGGTGGACTGGCAGTGCTGCAGAGTCCAGTTCGTGCCGTCGAGCGAGCCAAGGAAGTGAATGTTGAAGGAGGGCGTCCCCGCCGCCGCCACGTGCAGGGTCAGCGTCGTATAGCCGAGGACATGGGCATCCGCGCCGGGCGCGATGCCGGCCTGCGTCCGGTGGAAGACATGCACGAAGGGGCGCGGCAGTTGCGCCCAGGCCGAGGCCGCGAGCACCACCGACAGCGGCACCCAGAGCAGCCAGCGCCACGGCATCACGTCCCCAGGTCACGGCGCGTCCACCGGCAGGTTTGCACGGGCTCGGCGCGCACGCGGAACTCGCCAGCGGGCACGACGACGCCCGCATCCTGCCACGCGGGGGCCGTCGGATCTCGCGGGGCCGGGTCGATGAGGCCGATGAGGTCGCCGACCCAGAACACGACCAGCGACACCTCCCCGACTTCGTAGAGCGCCTGCCGACAGGTCCGGCACACCCCGGACGGTCGCAGCGCCACGAGGTTCCACTCGGCGAACGGCGGCACGCCCTCCGGCAGGCACGGGCCGGTCGCAGGAAGCATCACGCAGCCGACGAGCAGCAGCACGAGCGAGGCCCTGAGGCTACGCATAATCGGCCTCGGGCATCTGCCGCGAAGCCCCCGGCAGGAGGGCCGACCGCAGGCGGTCCTCGTAGGCCAAGGCCCGGCGGATCAGCACCTCCGCCCGGGCCTGCGCGTTCGCCTCGCGCCGATCACTCTTCATGCCGAAGGCCAGCGCCAGGCCGAGCTCCGCGTAGGCGGGCCGGAGATAGAACGCGATCGCGAGGGTCCCCGACCCGGAGGGATCGGCCGGCTCGTAGGAGTACGGGTACTCGAAGCGGATCGCCTCGGTCGGGTAGTGCGAGAGGCGGATGCGGCGCTGCCCGATGCGGCAGAAGGCGCGCGGGATGCGCGCCGCCGAGGGCGGGTCGGGGTAGTCCGCCCGCACGCGATCCTCGGGCCACGGGGGCACGAAGCCGTCGTCCGACCAGAGGCCGTCCACGAAGGCCCCGAGGTCGGAGGCCAGATCGTACTCGTCCTGGTAGATGACGCACGCCGTGCCCGCGGCGAGGGTCTCGGGGGCGGCGTCCACCGTCGCGGACGTCGAGCCTACCGTGTGCGCGGTCACGCGACTGATCCAGCTCTTGCCCGTGGGCGCGATCTTCCGGCCCGCGATCGAGGTGGCCGGTGCCGCTGACAGGGTGACCGTCACGCCCGTGCCCGCCGTCGCAATCGTGATCGTCGTGGTCGTGATGTCGTTGGTCGTGACGAAGGCACCCGGCGGGTCTTTGCGAAGCGAGAGCCAGGGGTGGCGCACGACGAGATCCCGCCAGGCTTCGATGAGGGCGTCTTCGACGGTCCCATACCAGTCCTCCGTCGAACTACTCGTGCCCATCTGAGCCAGCCGGAGCACGAGGTCGAGGATCGTCGCGTAGGTGTCAAGCCCCACGATCACGCCCTCGAGAGACCATCACGGCCGCCGCAGGAGTTCGTCGAGCTTCCGCTGGGTCTCTTTCTGACTGTCCTTGATCTCGCGCACGTCCTCTTGCGTGCGCTTGACGCGCTCCTCGATGACGCCGATCTGCTCCTTGACCGCGCCCGTCGCCTTGCGGTCCTCGGCCTGCTCTTTCTTCATCGTCCCGACTTCCGCGTACATCGTCGTCATCCACGCAGCGCCACCCGAGCTGAGGAGTACCATCAGGACGCCGACGAGCCATTTCCACGTGACGTTGTTGTTGCCGCTCATGCCTGACCGCTCGCCCGTTCGGTGGCCATGGCTCAGTTCGCCGAGCGCCCGAGCTCGATCCAGTTGCCGTCGCCGCTCCGGTTGATGACGTAGAGGAGCGTCACCGCGTCGTCGGCCGTGAGGGTGAGGGCGCCCGCCAGATGCAACGGGGCGGCGTCCGAAAGCGTCAGGTTGTGAGCGGCGGCGCCGCTGGTCGAGATGTTGACGATGCGGACCAGGGTGCCCACGCTCGCGTTCTCGGCCACCGTGATCGTGCAGCCGTCACCGTCCAGACACTCGACGAGGTAGACCGGGTGGAGCCCGGCCAGGGTCTCGGCGTTCGCCACGCCGCCGACACCGTTGGAGGCGACGACGACGACGTGAGCCCCCCAAGCCGGTGCCGCTTGGATGTGCAAAAAGCCCGCGACATGGGCGTTCCTGGCGACGAAGAGATCCCGCATCCGCCCCGCCGTGGCGGAGGTGCCGAGGTTGAAGGCGTTGTCCGTGCTGAAGCTGATCGAGGTCGCCGTCAGCCCCGTCTGGAAGGCGACCGTGCCGGTGACTGCGAGGGAGCCGACGACGTGCAGCGTCGAGGTCGGCGCGTCCACGTTGAGGCCGAGGGAGGCGAGCCGGAGGGCGCCCGTTATGGCCCCCGTCCCGAGCACGTGCAGCGCCGTCGTCGGGCTGTCCGTGCCGACCCCGAGGGCCGCCTGGGTGTAGAGCGGGCCGCCGAAGCGCGCCTCCATGCCGCTCAGTACATGGAGTACAACCGCCCCGGAGGGGGCTCCGGCACCGTAGTGCCAGCGGAGTTGGCCGTCGGCCACGAAGCCCTCGTTGTCCCGCCCGATTCGGTAGGAGCCGAGGCGCGTGTCGAGCGTGTAGCTCCGGCCTGGTCTCGTCGCCGAGCCGTCGGGGGCGTGCAGGTACCCTTGGCCGACGGCCCAGAGGGGGAGCCCGACGAGGAGCAACACGCCCAGCAGAATGCCCCAGCCCGCCCACCCTCGCCTACGCATAGCCGCGCACCTCCATGGTCGTCAATTCGCCGAGCGTCCCGCCTCGTACCACGCCCCGGCCCCGCTCCGGTTCACCATGTAGATCAGCGTCACAAGGTCGTCGGCGCTGAGGGTCAGCGCCCCCGCCAAGTGGAGCGGGGCGGCGTCCGAGAGGGTCAAGTTGTGGTTGGCGCTGCCGCTGGTCGAGAGGTTGACGAGCCGCACGATCGTGCCCGCCGCGATTCCTGCGGTGCCAAGCGCAATCGTGCAGCCGTCACCGTCCAAGCACTCGATGCCGTAGAGGCTCCGGAGCCCCGAGAGCGTCTCGCTGTTGGCCACCCCGCCGGCGCCATTCGAGGCGATCGTGACCATGTGGGCGCCGTAGCTCAGCGCGGCCTGGAGGTGCAGATAGCCCGTGACATGCGCGTTGCGGGCCACGAAGAGGTCCCGCGGGCGCCGGGCCGTCGCGGACTGGCCGATGTCCCCGGCGTTGTCGGTGTCGAACTCGACGCCCCCGCCTCGGTAGATCACGAGGAGGCCCGCGATGAGGTTCGGGGTGTAGCGGTACGTCGCGCCGAGCAGGAGGGCGGCGGCGAACACCAGGACTCCGACCCTCAGAAGGCGGGGCTTCATACACCGCCACCGTGTCACTTAATTTCCTCTAGCACTTCGACTGCGGTGCTGCCTCCTGCCGTCTGGCACTCGATCCCGCTCTGGAAGTCGCGGAACTCCATCGAGGCCCCGGCGTGCAGCGTCATGCCCTGGAAGCCCGTCTGGGCATGCGCGAGCCAGCCGACGTTGGCGTGGATCGTGCCGGCGTTGAAGAGCGTGAGGTTCGCACGTGCGGTATCGCCCACGGCGAGATGCGCCCGCGTGGCCGAGCAGACGACCATCTGGCTCCGGCCCCAGCGCGACCCGCCGTCAGCGGGCAGGGCGGCCCCGAGCAGGACGAGGGCGAGGGCCGCGAGCGCCCCGGCGCTAGTCCTCCTTCTGCTTCTTGCCACGGCCGTTGTCGAAGAGCGGCTTGCCCTGCATCGGCACTGAGACCCGCCCATGGGAGGTCACGCTGGAGAACTTCCCCCCGCGCCCTACGCTGCCCGTGACGGCGTCCTTAGGGAGCGGCCCCCCCTCGGCCGTGCCGTCCCGCCCGAGGGCCTTGCCGTCCCCCTTGGGCGCGAAGTCGCCGAGATCCCCGTCCGGGCACTTCGGGCGGTCGTCGAGCTGCTTCTTGAGGTTGCCGGTCGCCTTCTTGCCGTAGGCCATGCCTGCCCTCCTCACACCGCCCGGACGCTGGAGCCGGCGGTGGTGTCTTCGAGCTCTTCCTGCTCCCGCTGCCGGTACCGCCGCACCCGTGCGGCGTACTCGTCCATGAGCCGCTTGCTCCGATCTCGGTCCGACCCGGTGAAGAGCACGAGGAAGCGCTCGAGGCGGCCGTCCTCGCGGTAGCGGATGCCCTCGTCGAACCGCATGATGTGGTCCGGGTGCTGAACCACCGCGTAGGGCCGCCCGCGGGCGCCCACGGGGGCGCGGGCCGGCATGACCCGGCGGCGTTCGAGCCGCCCCAGGCGGTCGTGCGTCTCGAAGACGTACTTGGTGAACCCGGCATCGGCGACGCTCTTCTTGACCGTCACGGTGCCGTCCTCCTGCTCGGCGCTCTCCTCGAAGATCCGCCCCCGCATGGAGCAGGAGTAGTGCGGGTGCCCGCCCAGGTAGACCACGGTCGCCTCCACGATGGGCTTGCTCCGGGGGCCTGGGGGGGCATCGAGGGCCAGGAACTCCTCGGCGGCGACGAGGTCGTCTGGGTCCTCGACGAGGTTGCGAATGTCGTCCTTCGTAGCTGACTTCGCCATAAGGCTACGTCCTTTCCGCGGCGACCCGCTTGGGCCGGCGCTGGGGCTTCGTGCCGATGAGCGGTCGGTAGCTCGGTGCCGCTTGGGCTCCAAGGCGCGCGACCGCCCCCTGGAGCGACCCGAGGGCCCAGAGGGTGATCGCCGCCTGCGCGGGCAGGTGGAAGACCGGGCTCCCGAGGCTGTTGACGGCGGCCGTGAGGAGGACGGCGATCCAGGCGCGCTCGAGGGGCAGGTGGCCGGGCGCCCACCACGGGCCGACCGGAGCCGGCTCATGCGCCAGTGCCCGGCGGGCAAGGAGGCTCGCCTGGAGCACCCAGAGGCCAGCGAGGACCAGTCCGATCAGGCCGAGCTCGAAGGCGAGCTGGTAGGGCTCGTTGTGGGCCTGGAGCGTGGCGAAGACACTCGGCGGGGTCTGCTGGAGCGCCTGCTCGAGGCTCGCCCCGGCGGCGACCTTGGCCTGCACGGCCTCGCGCGTGAAGCGCGTGTTGATGTCATCCGCCCAGATCCGCCAGGAGCCGAGACCCTGGCCGATGAGGGGATAGCGCAGATACTCCGGCAGGGCGGTGAGCCACACCTCCCGGCGGCCCGAGAGGCGCCACTCGTGCCGGGTCATCACCGTGGCGATCACGCCGGCGAGCCCCCCCGCCACGGCCCAGCGCGTACGCCGGCCGAGATCGGCCCAGACCATGAAGAGCACGCCGACCGAGGCCGAGATCACCGGGCCCCCGGAGAAGGTCAGCACGATCATGGCAAAGACGGCCGCCGCAGCGCCGACCCCGGCCACCGACCACGCGACGGGGAGAGCGAGGGCCAGGAAGCTGCCGAAGTAGTTCGTGTGCGTGAGGAAGCCCATCGGCCGGCCCCGGTAGTTGGGATCGACCCACTGCATGCCGGGGTAGATGCTGAAGAGGTTCAAGACACCGAAGGCCATTTCCCAGACGAGGCCGACCATCAGCGCCAGAGCGGCCAGACGCCGAACCCGTTCCGGCGCCTCACGTGCGACCATGTAGAGGAGCCCCGTGAGGACCAGGAGCAAAAGCAACTGGAGCGCCCGCGTGGGGAACTTCATCATGGCGGCGCGGATGATCGCCCAGAGGATCAGGAGGGACAGCGGCCAGGAGGCCTGCGCGACCCGGCTCAGGAGCACGAACCCCCCGATGACGAGGAGCCACATGATCGGGACCGCGCGCTCCGGCAACGGCCAGCCGAAGAGCGGGAAGGGGATGGCGACGAGGGCCAGCAGCGGCACCCAGAGCCAGGGCGCGTACACCCCGGCCATGGGCCACTCGAAGGTGGAGGGGGTCAGACGCGGCGCGGCAGCGGCCCGACCATGCCCGTTAGGGCCAAGGCCGAGCCAGTCCGCCGCACCGCGCCACTGCACGGAGTCCCGTTACCGCCCCGCCCCGAACGGCAGGCGGTTGATCTGCGTGTGCAGCCTCTGCCAAATGACAAAAACGTGGGCCCTCACCGCCGCCGCCGTGCCGGGCTGCGCGGAGTAGGACACCTGGAGCCCCGAGGCCACGTGCACGGTGTACGCGCGCTCGAAATACAGGCCGGAGAAGCCGGCTGCGGCTCCGTGCGCTTCTTGGATGATGCCCAAGGCCGTGCCTCGGTGAGACGAGTAGACGGTCTGGACGCCCGACCGCGTGAGCATGACGGCGTGCGGTCGCAGCCATTCGTCGGGCGAGGTCAGGGCTTGGACGTGGACCAACGAGTTCGCGGTCGCCACGGCGTGGTTACCGAGGAAGCCGACGCTGAGGTGGTAGGTTCCCAAACCCAGCGGATTGAGGTTCTGGATGATGACGTCCTTCACCACCGCCCCGGCCGGCAGGTAGACGTTCGTCGCCGTCTGGTAGGTGGCCGCCGTGGAGTTGACGCTGAACCGGCTCACCTGCAGCCCCTGGCGGGCCAAGATGATCCGGTGCGTGAAGCGGTCGATGCGGCCCGAGAAGCCGCCGCCGCCGTAGTCGTAGTAGCACGTCACGTCCACGGGCGTGGTGAGCGAGGAGTAGAAGTGGAACTTGCCCGTGCTGTCGGCCCAGAGCGGGTCGTTGGCCGCGGTGGCGTTGCTCATGGTGGACGAGGTGTGCAGGATCGCCGCCCCGTGGATGTTCGGGCGGTAGACGGAGCACTGCACGTTCTCGCCCGTGTAGGGCTGCCCCGTCTCGTCCACGATCTGCCACCAGAAGTACGTCTGAGCGAGGGCCGGCGCCGGCCCCGCGACGAGCAGGGCGAGGGCGAGGACCGCTGCGATCAGGCTGCGCTTGGTCATGGTCATGTCTCCCTCACCCCCTCTAGTTGTTCGTCCGCGCCGTGCGGACTTCGAAGACCGCCCGGTCCACGGCGTTGAAGACGGCCTTGGTCGATCCCCAGATCGCGCCGATCGCGAACCCCACCTTCGCGCCGTAGTCGAACTCCTTCTCCCAGGCCTCCGGCCGCATGCCGAAGGCGATGAACCCGGCCTGCTGGCCCATGAAGATGTTCGAGGCCCACGGCACGTTGCCCGCCGCGCCGCCGTCCGTGGCGACCGGCACCTTCTCGTGCTCGTGGAGCACGATGCCGCGCCAGGTGCCGTGGCGGCCCGTGAAGATCGGGTTCTCGTCGCCCCGGATCTGGGCGTCCCGCTGCGCGGCGTGCCAGACCGTGTCCTGCTCGAGGTCGTAGGCGACGTCCGTGTGGATCAAGAGCACGTACCAGTCCTGCCCGTTGATCGCGACCGGCCAGACCTTGGGGTCCGCCTTCTTGGCCATGGCCTTCACGCGGTCCATGAGCACGGTGGAGATCACGTTGCCCGCGGCCAGGCCCGAGATGGCCGTGACGGCGCCCGGATAGACCGTGCGCGAGGCGGCGGGCGAGTCGGTCATCTTCGTGTAGAGGTCGTTGTCCGTCGTCTCCGCCATCCAGGACTTCAGATGATCCTTGGCGTCCTGGCGCTGGTTGAAGGCCGTCCGGCGCTCGCTCATCCGCCCCTTGAGGCGGACGGCGTTGCGGCGCTGGGAGAGCGTGACGGTGTCCGAGTAGTAGCGGAGCTGCTCTTCCTGGTTTTCCAGGTCCGCGTCGTCCGTGACGCCGTCGCCGGCGAGCTTCCGGCTGAAGGTGCAGGTGATCTGATCGCCCGACTTGCCCTCGAGGTCGGACTTGTCCTGGATGATCGAGTTGGCGTCCTTGCCGATGAACTTGCCCCAGGTCATGAGGAACGGGGCTTCGCGCCAGACCTCCGTGGCCCAGCGCTTGACGGCTTCCGCCGCCCCCGTGCCGAACTCCGTGTCCACCCCGCCGCTGATCGGCAGGAGCGGGGCTGCGCCCTGGGCGGCCAGACGCAGCGCCTCGAGCGGGCCCATGCCCAGCCGGCGCCAGCGGTCGTACAGGCGCGTGCGGTAGGCGAGTCTCGTGAACACCTCGACCATGGTCGTCCCCCTCTTGCCTACTCGACGCCGCCGTGGTGCCAGCGGTAGACCTTGCCCTGCTTGCCACCGTTGGCCTCGATGAGCGCCGTGTAGCGCTGATAGTCGTTGTCCATGAGCCAGTCGAGGTAGTCCCGGCTGAGCCCGGCCCGGCCTTCGCCGGCGGGCTTCAGGTGGCGAATCCCCCGATGGCGCGTACTGTTGTCGGCAACGACCGCGGCGACCTCCGCCCGACCCTCCCGCTTGCCCGCTTCCCGCGCCTCCTCGGCCTTCGCTGCTGGCTTGGCCGTGGCTGCGGGCTTGGCGTCCCCCTGCTCTTCGCCCTCCGTGTCTTCCTCTTCTTCCACCGCCGGGGCCAGGAGCCCCTTGGCCTCGAGCCGCCCGATGGCCGTCTCGTAGTCGCGCCGGGAGAGCGATCCCTCCAGGCGGAGCTTGTCGAGTGCCACCAAGTAGCCGTGCAGCGGCGGGTTGTCGGCGGCGTAGATTTCGTAGGCGATCTCCGGGTCGCCGAAGGCCCCCGTCTCGGGGTCCTGCCAGCAGGCCTGGAAGAGCCCCGCCTCCTTGAGCCGCTCGTCCCAGTCCACGGCCACGCGCTTGAGGGCGCGCTCCTGGACCTGAATCCGGCGGTTCTTGATCCGCTGCATGTGGGCGATCTCGATGTCGGCGCGCACGAGGGCCTTTTCGTACTTCTCCAGCCGCTCGTGGCCCGTCGTGAGGTCGGTCACCAAGGCCGCCACCTCGTCGCCGAGCCGCCCCATGACGGGGCCGAGCTCGGGATAGGTGCGCTCGATCTCGGTCCGCAGCCCGCCGATCTGCTGGCGGAACTTGTGCAGGCGCTCGCCTTCGATGGCGGGCCTGGGCTTGGCGTCGGGCTGGGTCGGAGAGGGACGGGGGCCGACGATCCGGTCGCGGCCCCGGACGATCGCCTCGTAGAGGTTGGCGCGGGATGTCGCCTTCTTGCGCTTGTCGCGCTCCTCCCGGAGGGCCTGGGCCGGGACGACTTTCGCGGGGGGTCGGCGATCTGGTTCCTGGGCCTCGGCCTCGGGCTTGGCGGGCGTCTCGGGCTCCGCCTTCGCCTCTGGGGCCTCGGCCTCGGGCTTGTCCGGCACCGGGAGATCGTCGAGACTGACGCCTTTCGGCAGATCGGCCTCGATGAAGTCGGGGGTGCCGGGGGGGTCGGTCGTGACTGTCGCGGTCTTGTCTTTGGCCATGTTCAGCGCTCCTGGGCTTGGTGCGGGGGCCCACCCCGATGCGCCGGATAACGGGCCGGTGCCCCGGCCTCGGCTGCGCGCCGGGCGAACGCCCAGGATGACGGCCCTGGGAGCCGAGGGGACGGCCTCGACACGATGTCGAGCAGCCGGGACATCTCGATGCGGTTCCTCCTTGCTCGGCCCCCGAAAACACGAAACCCGGAGAAGGGTTTCCCCCTCCCCGGGTTCCGAGTGACGGGATGCCGGGCTACTACTGCTCTGAGGCTACTTGACGGGTGCCCGGCCTTCCAAGAACTTTTTTGCCTCCTTGGCGAGCGCCTCCCCGGCCTCGTCGGTCAAGGACGCCGCCATGTCGCGCCGCGACAGGCTGTCGCGCCGGCCGATGGCGTTGACCCGCCCCCCGCGGAACTTGATCGCCAGAATGCCCGTCGAGCCCTCTCGGCTCCACGCCATGAGCTCGCGCAGGGCCCAAGCGACCCCGGTCCAGTCCACGCTCAGAGGCCATGCCTGCGGGGCAAGGTCATTACCGCAGGACCCGGGCCTCGATTCACCATGCTTTTAGACCCCGACCCCAAGGAGCATCCGCCGGGGAGGTTCTGCCCCGCCCGCCGCCGGCTCGTCCCCAAACGCCATCCACCACACGAACGACGCCGCCGTCTCCACGTCATCCATCACGCAGGTGAACCCCGTCGCCTCCACGCTCTTGATGTCCATGAGGGCGTCGATGGCCGCCGTGGTCACGAGGATGTTGGCGTAGACGGCATCGAAGCGCATCGCGTCGCCCGTGTCGGCGGCGAGCGAGGCGTCCTCGTGCTTGGTGCAGCGGCAGACGCGATTCCGCGCAGGGTCGATGGCCGACTGGCTGTCGAACGCACCCATCGAGAACTTGGCCTCAGCGACCGAGGCGTTCGCCGTGTCTTCCGCCGCACAATGCGAGGCGAAGAAGACGGCACGAGGGCGGTTCTGGAGCCCCGTCACGGCGATGTCTGTCCCATCTGTTTTGGTAAGGAGATTGCCCACCTGATAGGCTCCACCCGCCATAGCCAGGTAATGGACCCGCCGCGCCCCGGCGGTCCGTTCGATACAGTTCAGGGTGAAGGTCCCCGACCCAAAGCTGACGAAATCTTCACGGTAATCGGGGGTCCCCGTGGCCGCCTCTAGGATGGCGATACATTCGGATGAGAGCGAGTAGCGATAGGTATCGGCGGCGGCTACTGCATCCTCTGAGCTAATCGCGGTCACACCCCGTTGAGTCGAGGAGGTGGCCGCTCCGATCATCGGCGTCGCGTGAACTTTCGCGCCAGGAGGAGCCGCGCCGATTCCCGTTGAAAAGAACATCACGAAGTCGGGTGTGAACCCAAGGGCCCCCTCCGTGTGGTTGCCGGTGGCCCCCGGCTCGTTGAAGACGCCCGTCGCCATGTTCGTGAGATCGGCCCCGCCGAGGGCGAGATAGTTAATGCTAATTGCTGCCGAGAAGGCGTCGTCCACGACCAGCGTGAAGCCGTCCACGTCGAGCGAGGACAGATCGGCCAGCCCGTCCACCGCCCCAGCAATCGTGAGGGTCGCCACGCAGGCGGCATCGGAATGGTAAGAATCGGTCGCCATATCCGCAGCCGCATGGTCGTCCTGCCACGCGATGGCACGTCGATCCGTCGTGGACACCGCCACCCCGAAGCCGCTGGAGACATCCGCGTCTCCGGCCGCGTTCAGGTTCCCGTTACGATTCGTCCACCAAAGGATGACGACCTTGGGCTGGAAGCCGAGGGCTTCCACTCGATACGTGGTGCCTGCGGCCCCTGTCCCGATGGTGAGCGTGCCACAGCGGGCCATGCAACCTGTGGCGGCGAGGTCATCGACGGAGTAATTGTCAACCCACAGGTTCAGGTCTCCGGCACCGAGCCCTGGTGGACCGGACGTTTTGCGATTCGCAGCCGTATCAGTAAACACTGCGGGACGCGTGTTATCAATCTGCGCCTCTAACGCGACGCGTGCGCCGGTGCCAATCGCCCGCATCCGAAACCGGCGGGTCGCCGCCCCGGCCAATCCGCGATCTGTGGTGAGAAGGCTGGTGAATACGCCAGCATCCCAGCGGCCTAACAGAACCTCGCTCGCGGCGGGGTCGCTCATCAAACACAGATAGAGGTCAGTGGTGCCCCCCGAGGCGTTCCGTGTCGTCACCCACGCCGAGTCCTCACCTGGCGAAGCCGCATTGTCACCATCCAGAATGGCCTCTTGCGTTGCCGTTGGGGCGGCGGCATCAATTACTCGGGCGGTCCTATCGTCCGCGTCTGTATCTTGTACTCGATCGTTGGCCGCGTTTACCGTCAAAGACGCGCCCGCGCCCAGATTGTAGGCATAGTCCGGATCGCCCGCCGGGTAGGCGTCGATGTTCGTATCCACCCCGACCGTGAACGTATCAGGCCCGAAGACTTGCGCCACCTAGAGGCTCCACTGTTGGGCGAGCATGTCCACGAGCTGATTCACGGTCCCGTTGGTCGCGGCCTGAACCGCCCGCTCAAGAATCTCACGCACGCTCTCCGTGGCCTGCGCCGGACTGATCCCGAGCAGGGTCACGAGCCGCTCGTTTACCTTGGTCTGCAACGCGGCAGGGAGAGCCCCAAACAGCGGCACCGCAGGCGGGGCGTCTCCAAACAGGAACTCGCCACTCACGCTGACGATGCCCGACGTGGCGTTGATCGCGTTGAGTTGCGGGGTCGTTACCTCCGCGAGCCCCACCGCAAATCGGAAGGGTCGCAGGGCGGCATTCGCCGTCGTCGTGAGCCAGACGTTGGGGAAGTTCCCGTTGGCCTGGGCTATCTCATCCATGAGCGGATGCCAATGGTTCGGGCGGTTGGGATACTCCACGAGCGGGGCGAGCCAAAGGAGTTTCACAGCACGATCTTCCGCGGCTCTGGGACGACGTAGGTGCGGCAGGCATCGCAGTGGATCAGGACCGCCTTTCCGGCCTGGAGGCCCAATCGGCTGTCACCACTGCGGAACTCATGGCCACACTTCGGGCAGACCTTCCCTGCGCTCTGCTGGCCGATCGCGACGCGGCCCGTCATCGTGCGGAGAGGCCGACGATCTGACGTAAGGAGGAACAAGGATTTCACTGCGCTGTGATCTGCAACCCGGAAGGCGCGGCAGGCGCGTTTCCCGCAACGAAAGGGACTTCGTTGCTGGGTCCGCTCTCGCCGAACTGGTTCGCGGCCGTCACGGCGCAGAAGTAATTGCCCGGCCCGGTGACGACCTGCTGCACGGGCACGCTGCGCGTGGCTGGGTCCGTCAACACGGTCGTGCTCGTGTAGGTCCCCGCGCTCGGCCCGCACTTCACGCGGAACTCCGCGACGGCGCCACCCGTCCCTTGCGTCCAGGTCCACGCCAGACGCGCCTTCGTGATGTCCACGCTGATGACGGCTTGGGCCCGGGCCTGCACAGGAAGCAGGAATGAAGCAGCCAGAACTGCGATGACAAGCAGGCGTCTCATTCTGGTTTCTCCTCCTATGCGCATCTTAGGGGGCTCCGCCGTAGGTGATGATTCCGGCAACTCTCGCGGTTCCCGAAATGAGGACACAGAGGTTGTAGGTATTCAGGGGCGTGACGAAGATCGGGGACGTCCCGGTACCTTGGACGAGCCCGCTGTTGGCCGCGAGGGACAGCCCACTAGCCGCCACGTGGCCGCCGATGAAGGGCCACGTCAGCGTCCCGCAGGAGGCCCCGGTGCCCGACACGACGCCGAGGCTCACCGCAGCTGAAGCGACCAGAGAGATCGAGCAGACGTAGAGCCTGAGCCCGGAGGCGTGGGCCACGATGCCGCTGGCTGACATGGAGATGGCGGCCGTGCTGTGGCAGGTCAGCGCCCCACCCGACAAGGAATTGACCACGTGGAGCGTGCCCGCCACGTGGCTGATCGAGGTCACATGATCCAGGAGCCACCGACCGGAGGACTGGGTCGCTTGGTGCGCGGCCACGGGCCAGACCTGGGCCCCCGCGGCACCCTGCTGGACCGCGCCCGTCTGGATGTGGGCAGCCACCGGCCACTGGAAGTTGCCCGCCGAGCCCTGCGAGGCGATGACCGGCCACGCCGCCGCTCCGGCGGTGCCTTGGGTGGCCGTGACCGTGCCCGTGACCGGGAACGTCCCGCCCGGCCCCGGGCAAGCTTCCGGTCTGGGCCAAGACGGCGTTGGCCACGGGGTCCGTCCGCGGCCCTTCCGTGAGGGGGGTCATGCTCGATCAGGGCTTCGCGATGGCGGCAGCCCGGCTGCGGAGCGCGCGCTCGGCTTCCTCGGCCCGTGCCAGCCGCCGCTCGGCCTCCTGGACGCGCTTGAGCAGGTCGGCCTCCTGCCGGGCGAGGGCCGCGATCCGGCTCCGGCCCGCGCTCTCCAGGGCCGCGATCTGCCCCTCGGTTTCTTTGCGGCGCGTGGCCACCGTCTCCACCGCCTGACGTTCGAGGGCGGCGAGCCGCTCCTGGGCCAGCCGGAGGTTGTCCTGCACGCTGTCGAGCTGGGTGTGACGCTGGGCGAGCGCCGTGTCGATCCTGGCCAGTTCGCCCCGCTGGCGCTCCCCGGCCTCGCCGAGCCTCTTGGTGATCGCCATGCCCCTACCTCCTCTTCCGCCGCTTCGGCGCCGGGGCCGACGCGACCGCTCCTGGAACCGCCGCGGAGACAGTCCCTTGCCCGCCTGGCAGAGTGATCGCCTCCGCCGGCAGGGTGAAATGCGTCCGCCCGGCCTTGAGCACCACGTTGCTGAGATCGTTGGCCGACACGACCTCGGCCACCACGCTTACCATGTCTCCTGGCTTCATGCGGGACCTCCTTGGACTGTTGGTGGGACGACTGGCGGGCCCCCCGGCGCTGGCGCACCGCCGCCGCCGGCGAGGGCCGCGGCGATCTCAGGGGGCAGGGCGCCGCCGGGCGGGCCGCCGGCACCGGTGGCGCCGCCGTTCTGCCCGGTCAGGGCCGCCATGCGCTGGAGCACCCTCGAACGATTGGGAATGTCGAGCATTTCCATGATCTCGGGCAGGAGCACTGGCTGGGTCGCGGGGAACTTCTCGGCGACCTCGATGAGGGCCAGCGCCTTCGCCGCCCGGGCGGTCGGCGTCGCGGGGATCTCGCCGATGGCCACGTCGAACTTGAGCGCCGAGGGGTCGCGCAGCACGCGCGGCCGGCCCTCCTCGAGCTGCCGGGCGCGGAAGCTTCGCCAGAAGGTCAGGTCCTCCTCCTTCCACTCCTTGCGCCGCGCCTCGGAGGGGTTCACGCGCACGACGACGGCTTCACCCGTGTCCGGCCGCGTCAACCGGATGACCTCCTCCGTCGTGAACCGCTGCTGGACTCGCCGGGCCAGGCGCTGGCCCATGATGTGGCGGGCCTGGCGGAGGTTGTCGTAGAGGCGGGCGTAGAGGATGTTGCCCTGCTGCTTTCTCTCCGCCATGGCCACGCCCGACACCGAGTCGCCTCGCAGGCCCAAGAGCTCGGTGTTCGGCCCGATCTCCCGCATCTTCTGGGCCATCTGCTGCGCCATCTCAGAGAGCAGACGCGCCACCTCGGCGAGCGGCGGGATGAGGTACTTCGGCTCGGGGAGGGTCGCGTCTTGGTTGAGGACGATCGGGGCGGAGGAAAAGGGCTCCTCGAGGGTCCGAGGGTCCACGACCGACCCTTCCCGGTACATGAGGCGCAGGTTCGCGTACTTGCCCAGCAAGTCGAGGGCCTGCGACCAGCGCTTGTTCTCGGCGCGCTGCGGGTCCTTGAGCTTGCTGACGACTCCCCATACGGCATCGCCTCGCCGGTAGCCCCAGCAGGCCACGAAGGGGAAGTCCCGGTCGTCGTTGTCATAGGGTGTGGGGTCGGCGGGCTCCAACTCCATGAAGAAGGCCGGGAGCACGGTGGCCGTGTGGACACGCATGACCCGGCGGCGGACGGCGCGCAGGGTGTCCGGGTCCGAGGCGGCGAGCAGGGTGGCGGCCTCGTGGCTGAGCGGGGTGCCCTGGGCGTCCTTGTCCACGGGGCGCCCGCCGCTCCGGTCCACGACGAACCAGAGGTCCTCGGGCTCCCGCCACCAGGGCTCCAACACGAGCACGCGGCGGAGCAGCGGGTCCCACAGATGGGCGTCAGGGCCCAGCGCCTCCTGAGGGTGACTCCCGGGCGAGCCGTAGGCGTCGGCGGCCGGACCCGAGGTGGACTTGCCGCCGCCGGGCTGGCTGCGCATCTCAAGATCGGCCGCCGCCGCCCGGATCGCGTCCTTCTTGTCCGGGTGATCCGCGATGACGTCCTCGAGCTGCACCCACCGAAACCGCAGGAAGTAGCGGGCATCGCGGAGGTTCATCTTGCGCGCCGAGGGGTCCCAGAGGCAGTCCTTACCCGGCTCCAGGCGCTCCACCACGATCTCGCCGCGCCAGGGGTCTTCCGACCAGTCGATCTCGCACGTCCACGCGGCCAGGCCCGTGATGAAGACATCCTCGGCCCCGTCGCTCAGGCGCTCGTGGACCTCCGCCTGGTCCTGCGCCCACTTGAGGAGCCAGGAGAGGGTCTCCGTGTCCTCGACGTCCTCGGCCCCTTCGGGAGCGGCCTTGATGTCGTAGCGGTTCTGCCGCTCGAGGCCCACCAGGAGCTCGACCGCGGGGCCGATGTGGTCGATCGAGATGACGGCGCGGCCCTGGGCCTTCAGCTTCTCGTAGCGCTCGGACGAGTAGTCGAGGCTCCACTGCCCCTTGCCGCCGACGTAGAAGCCCTCGTCCTCCTTGGCGTTGGCCCGGTAGTCCTTCCAGAAGGGATGGTTGACGGCCTCGAGGTACCAGAGCCGTGCCCGGCGGGCGATGTCGCTCGGCCCGGTCGGCGCCCCTTCCGGCCCCCCGCGGCTCTCGCCAGCGGCTTCGACGGCGTCGTCAGCCACGCTACTTCGCCTTCGCCGCCTTGAGCACGCGCGCCCGGATCTGGTCGCGCCGCTTGCGGATGGCCGGGTCGGCCTTGATCGCCGCGTCCGCCACGTCCTCAGCCTCCATCTCGAGCCGCTTCTCCGGGCTCAGCTCGAAGGAGGGCATCGGCATCGTCGTCGCCTTCTTCCTCTTGCGCTTGGCCATTCAGGACCTCCCCTTGCGCCCCAGGCGCGTGTTCACGTCCGCCAGCGTCTCGGCCAGCCACAGCACCGGCAGGGCCGCGGCGACCGCCACGAGGGCGACCAGCAGGATGCCGGCGGCGGGCACGACCCACCAGCCGATCAGCACCTCGGGCTCCGGGCCGTAGATCCGGTGCTGAGTCGCCCGCGCCCGCTCCATGTCGTCAAGAGTGCTCATCGCCGCTTTCGCCACTCTTCCGCCGTGATCGTGAAGATCAGCGCCCGCCAGAACTGCCCGGCCCAGAACTTTCTTCGCGGGAGCCACACGAGCTCCGCCCCGTAGCCGAGCGCGACCTTCTCCCAGAAGCCGAGCGCCGGGCTGCATTCGTAAGCCTCTCCAAAAATAGTGGCCAGACGCATCCGGTCGAAAGCCTCTTCGAGGATCAAGGCCACGGCCGCCTCGCCGATGCCCTTGCCCCGCTCCTCGGGGTCAAGAATCAGACTGATTTCCGCCAGGCCATTTTCGACTTGGATCGGCCCCAGCCCGACCATGCCCACGAGGCGGTCGGCGTCCTCCGAATGCACGCCGAAGTAGCGCGCGTCGGCGTGGCGGTCGGACACGACCTCCTCGTAGAAGTCGGCCTGCTGGGAGTGCGTGAGCATGTAGGAGGTCCGCAGGCTCTCCCGGCATCCGAGGCGCCAGAGCCGGACGCGCTCGCAGTCGTCCGCGCTGAGGGGGCGGAGGCGGTAGGTCATAGCGGCACGTACTTCGCGTACCACTCCGGCGTGCCCGGTGTTGGTTCCGGGGGAGGAGCTAATACTTGCGACGGCCACGGGACGGGTGGCTGGTCCACGCCCCCGTAATATCCGGGATAGGTTTGGCGATCCACGTACTGGGCCAAATCAGGAGACGTGTAGGCCGCTTGCGCCTTTGTGTGGAGTTGCTGAAGCTGTTGGTACTCAGCAGGCGTGCGCCCAAACGCGGAGAGCAGGGGTTGGGTGTAGATGCCTCCTAGGTCCCCACGCAGGTCTTCGGGGGAAAGCCCAAAAGGAAGTTGGGCACCTGAGGAAAACCGGGTATCACCAATCCCTGCCATCTGTTGTAACGGCCCGAGGTAGGATTGCGGAACAGGAGCGAACAGTCCTGTCATGTCCTGCCGCAGCGAACTCGACGCGGGGAGCAGAGAGACGAGCTGGCGTCGATACCAGTCGGTCAGCGCGAAGTCGTGCTTGGTCGCGCCGCTTTCGCCCGTCTGGATGCTCACCCCGCTGATGAAGTCTCGCAGCAAGTTTTGGTCGCCTGTTTCCATGATGCGCCGGACGACCGCTTGGAATTGCTCCGGCTGCGGGTAGCCCGGATGGAAGAACTGGATCTCCCCGTGGGGGGCCAGCCGCGTATTGCCTTCGGCCGACGGGTCACGGCCCAAGGCGGCGAGATGCAGAAGCATGGTCGGATCGTTCGTTTGCTTGATGACCTCGAGGAGGCGCTCGGCGCCCTTGATCCCGGTCATTTTGCTGACCTGCGAGGCGGCGTTTTCGGCAGCGGACCAGTTCAGACCACGCTCGGTGAACGGCAACGGGGTGGGGCCAAAGATGCCTTGGCCCGTGATGGCATTCATCAAGGTGCCGACCAGTTGGCTCCCAGAGTAGACCGCGCCAAAAGCAGGATTCACCAAGCTCCCGATACCCATGGCCAAGTCCTGCCCTGAGCCGCCCCGGGCAAGGTCGTAAATGCCGCTGCCGATCCCCAAGACGGAGGATACCGGCCCGGCAATTTTACCTGGAATCAGATCGGCCGCGCCTGCGAGCGAGGTGACACCTGCGGCCGTCTGGAGGGCACCGGGCACGGTGTTGCCTCGCGCGAGATTCAATACGCCGCTGGCCGTCTGGAGCCCCCCTGCCACCGTCGGAAAGTTCGCGCCAAGTCCGGGACTGCTCGGCGGGGTGCCATCCACGAATCCGTCGCTCGGGGGAGATGGGCTAAAGAACCTCGCCAAACTGAGCCCGCTTGACAGCGTCCCGAGCCCCATACTCGCCCGTGCGAGCGATTGTGGTACGCCTGTCGGCTGGCTCTGCGGTTGAGGTTGAGACGGCGCAGGCTGCGAGGGCTGTCGTTGTACGGGGGAAAGCGCCAACGAGCGCGGCCGACTCATGCCGCCCGAGAAAAGATAATCGCGCAGGCTGACCGTGCCCCGCTGACTGCTGAGCGGTGTTTCACGTGGCACGCTGGCCGCTGGCTGGGCGGCAGGGCGCATCCCTGCGGCCAGGGTCGGGGGCGCTTGCGATCTCGTCAGGAACTCCCGCAGGCTGACCGTGGCCATCGGCTAGAAGGGCTGGGTGAGGGTGCTGGCCAGGCGGCCGGGCTCCCGTGCCCGGCGGGCAAGGCGCAGCCCGAATGGGGAAGGGGCGGCTTGGGCTGAGGCACCGGTGACGGCCTCGACGAGCTCGGGGGAGAGGCTTCGGCCTGCGGAGGTCTGCAACTGCGGGGCGGGCATCCGCCCGGGCATGGCCAGCGTCGGCGGGGCCGCGGCGGCTGGTCCTGGCCACTGGATGCCGCGTTGCTCCCCGGGGGACATCGGGCGCATCGGCGGCATCTGCCGCATCGGCGGGGTCAACTCTCGGCGCTGCATCTCCTCGTGGGTCGGAGCCCCTGGCACCAGCGCCTCAGGCCACGGCGCGCCTTCAAAGCCTGACGCCTGCGGAGACTCGCCGGGGACCCGAGCCTGCTGCGACCTCGCCAGGTAGCTGTCGAAGATCGACTCGCCTCCGCCAGCCTCGTTGACCCCTTGGGCCGCGTCGAGCGCCGCCACGAGGTCGGGGTAGGTCCGGTAGCGCGCCCCCTTGTCCCAGAGCGCCCAGGCCCGCCGGCGGGCGAGGTCCACGTGTTCGGGCGTGACGGCGGCGGGGTCGGCGGCATCGAAGGCCTGCTGCTCGGGGAAGGCCAGCGGCACCACCATGAAGCTCACCCCGTCCGGGGCGCGCACGACCGTCACGTGGGTGGCCATGCCCTACCCGGAGGGCGCTTCCGGCACCCCGGGCGGCGGCGGGGCCGTCAGGGCCTTGGGCTGCCGCACCGCGCGCTTCTTCGCCTTCTTCGTGCCATTCCGCGCCTTCCGCTTGGCCTTCATGGTCTTCTCCTTACGGTCGAATCAGCCAGAGGGCGAGCGAGAGCGCCGCCAGCACCCACCCCCAGAGGCCACGCCCACGGGCGCGCTGGCAGCAGACGCACACGCTCGGATCGTGGTTGAGCCGGATGGGCTCAGCCCTTGCGGCGCCCCTTCTGCCCGGCCGCGCGCCGGGAGCCCCGCGGCATCTTCTTGCCCCCCGGTGGCTTGGCGAGCGTCCCGGCCTCGCCTGCGGCCCCCTTGGCCTTCTTGAACTTCGGCATCGGCGGCATCGTCGGCATCCCGTAGTCGGCCATCGCTCCCTCCATGTCTTGACTGCGATGAGTGACGGTCACGCTTCCTACGCTACGACACAGAGCGGGCGAATCCGGAAGGGTTTTTAACGGGGAAATCGTGGGGGAATGCGGCAGTGGCCGGGATCTCTCCCGTCGTGCCCACCGTTTGTGAATGCGTGGGCATCTCCGTCCTCGGTCATGCCCACCGACATCGAGTGTATCACACGTCCAGCCACGTCTTGGCCGGGCTCAGCGGCTCGCTCGGCGCCCGGCTCCGCTGCGTGGCCTTGAGCCAGAGGTGCGCCGGGTAGAGCACGGCCAGGGCGTAGCCGAGGCCGTCGATGAGGGCAGAGTATTCTGGGTCCGTGGCGCGCTTGAACGCTTCCGCCGTCGCCGTGACCTTGCCCGAGGCATCCACCGGGTAGTGCGCGCGGCCGGCCAGGGCGGCGATGAGCTTCTTGTTCTCCTCGCGGTCGATCTGGATGAACATGCGCTCGCCGCGGCCCCGGCGAAGGAAGGCGGCGTGCAGAGCCTGCACGCGCGCCGAGAAGGCCACGGGGCCGGGCTCGAAATGGGTGCCGAGCATGTTCTCGATCGTGAGCTTGGCGCTCCGCTCGCTGTTGGAGCTGTCCGGGGTGGCCGCACTCGGGTCGCCGATGTCCCGCCAAGTCTGCCCGGCGGGCACGCCCCGGCGCCAGATGTCCTGCCCCGGCCGCTGGACGCCCCGGCGCTTGAGGCCGTACTTCTCCTGGAAGGGGAGCACCTCCTCGAGGATGAACTGCGCCATGCCCAGGTTGACGCCAGCGCGGGAGCCGATCACGTTGACCCCGCCGTTGGCGGGCAGGCATTGGAGCCACACGCAGCCCGGATGAAGTGCCGTATCAAATCCACGCACGATCGGCAGATGGGGATAGATCGTCACCGGGGCCTGGCTCACGTGCAGGCGGTGGCTGAACTGGGGCACGACGGGCTCGCCGACCTTGACCCCGCTCCGCTCGCCGGCGATGAGCCGCGTGGCCAAGTCGCCCCGCCCGATGGCCTCGAGGGCTTGGCGGCTGCGCTCGCGGTAGGCGTCGAACCGCTTCGCCGCCCGCTCCCATCGCTCCCCTTCCGCCTTGTCCCGCGCCTCGGCGGCCAGCACGCGGAAGTGCTCGGCCTTGTGGCCGGGGGGCATGAAGAAGCGATGCACGCGGATCTCCTGCCGCCCAAGCGTGGCGAGATACTGTTCGACGGTGACGATCCAGTGGTCCTCGTCCGGCGGGTTCATGGTCACGACGACCCGGAGCGGGACGCCCTCCTGCCGCACGGAGGTCATGCCGATGCCGAAGGACTCCTGGGGCACGCCGGTCGAGAAATCGGCCGCCGGCGCCACCTCCTCGAGCCAGAGGCAGCCGCAGGTGAAGCCCTGGAAGCGGTCGGCGTCGGCGGGGCGATCCAGGCCGAAGAACCAGAAATGCACGAGCTCGCGCCCGGTCGCGTCTCGGATCGCCGCCTCACTCTCCTGCTCAATGAACTGGATCGGGAGGCCCTGGCGCTGGAGGTCCTTGAGACTCTCGATAGTCGTCCTGCTAAGATTTTTCCAAGTGTCTCGAACCACCCCGACGCGGTACGGAAGCGCCGACGCCATGCCGAGTTCCGTGATGCGCTCGGCCATGGCGAGCATCGCGATCACGGCGTGGCTAGTCTTTCCCTCTCCTCGGGAAGACTCGCAAATGAGGAATCGAAACTCATCCAGATCCCCCGCGCAGAAGGCGTGGATGAACTGCTCGCCGATGGGCGTCGGCACGAAGGCCGGGGCGCCGAGGGGACCCGAGCCCGCCCAGGGGTCCTGGCCGCTCAGCGGGCCCTCCGGCAGGTCGGCGCGTGGCCCTTGGGGCGCTTGCAGTAGGAGCAGCGGGGAGTGGCCCCGCCGAAGCTCGTCGAGCGGTTCGGCCCGCCGTGGCGCTTGCAGCGACCCTGAACGCGATGGCAGAGCAGGCAGGCCTCGGGCGGGCGGCGGTGGTGGCCTTGGCGCTTTGACTTCTCGATCCCCCGTCGTTGACCCGAAGATCGAGGTTGTCGAAGTCGTTGTTGAGGCGCGGGCACCTCGGGCGCAGCCTGGATGCGCTCGCAGACGCCGAGCGCCGTCAGCACCGTCATGAGGAAGTCGCCGTGCCACGTGACGTGCCCGCTGCGCCGATAGATCCCGTTCTCGGCCAGCCGGGCGAGCATCCCGTCGCGCTCCTCGTCGGCGAGGCCGGCGATCAGGGCCGCCGTGGGCGCGCGGAGCCCGGCGAACATCAAGAGCAGGAAGCTGCCCGCCCGGAATTGGAGCACGCCCTCCGGCCCCAACAGGAGCGGTTCGGAGCGCAGCAGATCCAGGATCTCCTCAGCGAGCTTCCGGTGTCGGGCCAGCGCCGCCCGCCGCCGCTGGTCGCGGTGGTGGGTTGCGCAGGTCTTGTACCTAGGTTCAACGTCCGCCCCGCACCGCTGGCAGCGTCCGGCCGCCCGGAGCCGCTTCCGGTAGGCCTCCTGCTTCGTCGGTCTTGCGGTCTTCCGAGAGGCCATCAGCTCGGAGGTGGCCTGAATCGGCTGTCGCCGGTCTGGCGTGGGCTCAGGCGCGACCGCGATGGGACGAGCCCCGTGGTCCTGCCCGGCGGGCACGGAAGTCGCCATGAACTGCGCGATGGCGCGGTCGAGCTCCTCGTCCGTGGGGAGCAAGTCAGACGCCCACCTTGACATGGCCCGTATTGTACGGTACGAGCACCCGTAGGAGGAGACGCCCATGAAGAGCCTCAGTGCGGTGGTCGTCGTGCTCGCGATCCTCGTCGCCCTCGCCACGCCGAGCGGCGCCGAGCACGCGGTCTGGCACCAGCCGAACGCGATCAGCAACAACCCCTACCATCCGGACTCGATCAACAACCCGTACGGCAAGTACGGCAGCCCGTACAGCCCCGACAGCCCGAACAACCCCTACGGGAAGTTCGGGAGCCCGTACAGCCCCGACAGCGTGACGAACCCCTACGGCAAGTTCGGGAGCCGCTACAGCCCGGACAGCCCGAACAACCCCTACGGAGAGTACGGCAGCCGCTACAGCCCCAACAGCATCCGGAACCCCTACGGGCCGTTCTACAACCCGAGGCGGTAGCGAGGAGCAGCCTCGTTCACCTGTCTCCCGCCGCCACGGGCGTCGTCACGGTGCATGCCTTGAGCACAAGGCCGCCGGCGGCGAGCACCTCGACCGTCGCGCAGCTGACGTGTCTGCCGTCCAGGACCACGCCCGCCTCCTCGTAGCGCAGCATGTCCACGAGGCGGTCCACCTCCTGGCCCAGGGTGAGCAGGCCGACGAGGAGCGCCGCCAGCCTCACGGCGTGCCTTCTTCCCCCTCCCACACCTGCCCCACGCTCGGCAGGGGCCGGGCCTGGCGCGGCGGGCCGTTCCTCGGCACGGGCGCGGGCGGCGCCGACGCGAGGGCGCGTGGAGGGTCAGCCAGCGACGGGACGAGTTCGGCCTCCTCGGCCTCGATCGGCTCCGCCAGCGGGTCAACCGACCCTGGGCGCTCCCGCATGAGGATCAGGAAGGGGTGGCTCTTCTCGGTGAGTTCGACCTCTTGCTTGGGCTTGCCCGCCAGGCGCTCGAGGAGCCAGACCAGCGCCTCGCGCTGATCCCGGGGTGGGGGCAAAATCGGCGTCTTGATGATGTGCGTGGACCCGTCGGGCTTCCTCACTTCGCTCTCGCGCATCCCCAGCGAGACGCCCCGGGCGAAGTCGAGCAGACGATCGACCAGCTCCTTGCCGTTCTTGGTCTGGCGCTTGATCCGCCGAACCACGCCCGCCTCACGCCCGCTTGGGTTGCCAGACTGGCCCGGCTGAAATGGTTTGCCCCACGGCGCGCGAGTCGCTGCAGGTAGGCTGCTACCAGGTTGAACGGCCACGGCACCTACTCTACCATGACGCCCCCTAGCCGCCGCGAGCGCACGGCGTGGCCTTGGTCGCGTAGCTGGCGAGGATGGAGCAGGCCGAGCGGCTGAGGCCGAATCGACGCGACAGGGCGCTGACTTCAACTCCATCGTTCCAGGCCTGGATGAACCGGGCAAGGGCACGTCGGTTTCCCAGAAGCGTGTCCGCGCGGTTGCCGATCAGGCGGGCGCTCATGGCACGCGCGACAGCATCCGGAGGAGGCGTTCCTGAGGCAGACGCGGAGCGCGGTCGCTCTCCCAGCTCTCTGGGGCGGGGAGGCCGGCCCAGGCCGGGCGCCCGGTGGTCCACGTGCGGAAGTCGGGCTCGATGACCCACAGGGGCCAGGGCATGACCTCTTTGATCTCGACCGTGCGGGCGCTCTCGTGGCGGGAGAGCAGACACTCGTGGCGCTTCTCGCCGCCGGGGCGGAAGCCCACGGACTCCACGGGCCAGTCGAACTTGCCCGAGGCGGCGATGACGGCGGCGGCGAAGTCGCCCATGGTGGCCGAGGCCAAGCCGGGCACGAAGACCTCGCCGCCACGCATCGCGTCAAGTGCCCACCGGGCAAGGGCGACGGCCTCCGGCATCTCGATCCAGAACCGGGTGGCCGAGGGGTCGGTAATCTGGAGCGGGCGGCCGGCGGCGATCGCTTGGCGGAAGGTGTGGACGACGCTGCCGCGACTGCCTAGGACGTTGCCGTACCTGAGGCAGGCCACCCGAAGGCCCCGTGGGTAACTCACGGCGTTCCACGCCACGCTGAGGGCCTCGGCCATGGCCTTGGTGGCGCCGTAGAGGTTGCCCGCGACCTCGACCGATTTGTCACTACTGAGCACGAGGACGCGCCCCACGCCGGCGCTGAGGGCCGCCTCGAGGACGCGGCGCGTGCCCCCGACGTTCGTGTCCAGGGCCTCGGTCGGGCTGTAGGCGCAGGAGTCCACGCGCTTTAACGCGGCGGCCTGCACCACGACGTCACACCCGTGCATGGCGAGGGCGAGGCGCTCCCGGTCGCGGACGTCGCCCAGGAGGAAGCGCAGGCGCGGGTCGGGGAGGGCGTGGCGCACCTCGGCCTGCTTCACTTCGTCCCGGCTGACCACGATCAGCCGCTCAAGGCTGGGCTCGTCGGTCAGGAGCGCCGCGGCGAAGGCCCGTCCGAAACTCCCCGTGCCGCCGGCCAGCAAGACCCGCATTAAACCGCCAGGATCTGGCGCAGAAAGCGGGCATCGAGCGGTTGGTAAACCCCCTGCTCGTCCCTGGTCCAGCGCCGACCCACGGTCGGATGCTCGAGGCGCGAGCGGATGTCCAAGTGCAGGCCCGGGATGCGCTCGAAGACGCCGGGTTGGATCTCCCGCCGCCACCACTGGTAGAGCCCGATGCCACGAAAGTCGAAGCGCTCGGCGGTGAGCCACTGGTCCACGAGCGGCACCTTCGGGGCGTAGCAGTCCACGGCCATCGACCAGGGCTCGCCGGGTCGCGCGTAGTGGGCGGAGTCGGGCTCGTGCCCCCCCTCGTCGTAGGCGACGAGGATCACCACGGGCGAGCCCAAGGAGCCCCGGTAGTCGTCCACGAGGAAGACGAGGTCGGGGTGAACCTTGTCGGGGTCCTTGATCCACTCCTCCCGCGTGAAATGCCGCACGTTCGCCCACACCATGTCAGTCCACCCGCTGGGTGAAGATCGCCTTGGCCCCGCCCGGGCGCGTCTCGATGCGCGCGACCTTCGCCACACGATCCACGAGTGCCACGGTGTCACCGGGGCGCAGGACTTCGCGGCTCAGCAGATCGCGGATCTCGCCGAGGAGCGCCAGGCTCTCGACCTTGTAAGGATCCAAGTCGCGTGCGGCTCGATAGAGCCCCTGCACGATGCCCCAGCGGGCCATGAGCACGCCGATCAGGATGGTCGCACTCTCGCCGGCCACCGGGATCAGGAGCAGGAGGGCGGCCGACCACTCGCGCCCGAGGTCGAAGACGAACCGGCCCGTGGCCGAGGCCCCCATGGCGATGAGGAGCCAGCGCCGGGCCATCTCCACGATGGGATCCCCGCGGCTCCGGAGAAACTCCAGCCGCCCGAGCCGCTCACCCCAGGCCATGGCGTACTCCGCGCAGCTCCGAAAGCGCGTCGTCGAGCGGCTTCACCGCGTGCTCGTGGATCGACTTGATGTCCTCGAGGGCCAGTTGGGTCTGCACCCGCATGACCCGGCCCAGGGGCAGGAAGAAGTCGCGCTCGACCGTCAGATGGTCGCCGTCGAGACTCACGACGCGGCAGTTGATGTAGTCGGCCCCGGTGAGCACCACGTCGAAGGGGCCCTCGGGGAAGCGCCAGACCATCTACCGGGTCACTGGGGAAGCCAGAGGCGCCCGCTCGGCAGGTGCTCGACGTCGATCTCAGCCCGCCCCGGCCCGACCGGCACCGCCTCGAGCCAGACCTTGGCCCCGCCAGCGAACTCGAACATCATCCGCTCCCCGCCGGCGGGCGTGGGGGTCTTCTTGCGGAAGAGGCCGTGGATCACTGCACCGTCAAGCGCGCGCTGCATGTCGGCAATGCGCGGGATCTTGGAGTATTCGCCGGGGGAGCGTGAGCCCGAGAAGTGCTGCGCCCAGGCCTTGGTCCAGATCCACTGCTCGTCCTGCAGGAGCCTCAGGACAATCCGGGCGCGGAAGCGTTCGTCCGTCAGGGGGGCAGCCGCCACGATCCAGCGCTGCGGGGGGTCGGCCACCACGTCGAACGCGAAGCCCGCCCAGCCCTCGGGCAGCGAGATGTCCAGCATCCAGCGGGCGACTTGCGCCCCCTCGTAGCGCTCCTGGAGCTCGGGCACGGGCATCGGGCGCTCCGGGGTCGGCCCCACGGGGAGCATCGTGCCGTCCACGCGCTTGGGGCGCTGGCCGGGCAGGAGGATCATCGCTTGCCCTTGAGCCCCCGTGCCCGGCGGGCACGGTCGCGGGCGAATTCGGCCGGGGAATGCACGGCACCGCTGTCGATGTTTTTGGCCTCGTCCACGCCCCCGCCCTTGCGGAAGTGCAGGCGCACACGCTTACCGGACTTCGTGGTCACCACGCGGTAGCGACCGGGGCCGACTGGCATGCGGCACCTCCCCGCTGGCCATCCTAGCCCGCTTGGCGGCATCGGTGGCGAAGGATTTTCAGCCGCCCAGCTCTCCCTGACGCCGATCGCCGTCTTTCTGGTAGATCGTCAGCGCCCGGATGCGGAAGCCGAGCCCTGTGCTCACGGGCACGACGCGCACCAATTCGCACGCAGGCGGGCAGAAGGGCAGAGCCACATGGAAGATCCCGATGCGTCCACCCGGCATGACCACGCGGGCGGCTTCTCGCAGCAGCCACGCCGGGCGCGGGTTCTCGACGCCGTACAAGTTGCGCGCGTAGGCGTCGGAGTACGGCGGATCGAGGAGCACCGCCTTGAAGCTGCCCGCGCGGAAGGGCAGGTGGCACCCGTCGGCGACGACGCGGGGGGCCGCCTCGGCTCGGATGTCCACGGTCCACCGCTCGGTTAACGTGCCTGAGCAGACGTGCAGGCACTCGTCCCGCCGGACGTCGCCGAGGAGCCGCAGGCGGAGGATGTACCTGAGCAGCCCCTTCGGGAAGCGCCCGAAGACCGCGTAGCCATCCGGGTCGCCGACGGCTTGGTCATCTGTCACGTGGGGCAGCCCACGCGGTCCCTCGTAGGCCGGCCCTGGCTTGGCCGCGAACGGCCCGGACGAGAATCCCCCCTCGTGGCCTCCGGCGAGCGCTTGGCGGTACGGCGGACTCGTCGGGCCCTCGCGCGGCCCCCAGCGTCCGCCCTCCCGCGGCCTGTGGCGCAGGCAGTCGTCACTGGTCGTCGTCGCCGGGCCGTCGCCCCCGCACGTGCAGGGCGAGGGCATCAGCCCGAACCCGTCGCCGTGGGCGACCCAAATCGGGGCACCGCCGCGACTGCCACGACCCTTAGGCGAGACATGCAGCGGAGCTCCCGCCATCGCCGCACTCGCGGCCTGGCTTCGGCGACGGTGTTCCTCTGATCGCTTCCCCGCCCATGTCATTTCCCCACTCGAGGCCGCCACTCCGTCAGGCACTCCGCCACGGCCGCCGCGAGCACGGCCCAGGTGTTGCGCGACTCGCAGAGCTGGAAGCCCACGTCGAAGAACTCGGCGAGCTCGTCGGCCAGCTCGGGAGGCGCCTGGGCCATGAGGAATTTATACACGCGGGCGCCGGGCTCCTCGATCGACGGGCGGCGGGCCAGCCCCAGCCGGTCGCTCACGCGCTCCTGGAGGGCCTCCTCGGCGCTCTCTTGCGCCTGCGCGACCCAGAGGCGCCAGTCCTCTCCGTCCCGTCCGATCGCGGGCGCGATCACCCCGGCCTTGTGCCCCCCGATCCGCGCCAGCCCCTCGCGCGCCTCCGCCCGGTCGGCGTCTGGGAGCCGGTGCAGAGCCTCCACCACGGCGAGCCAGCGCTTGACCGTGCGGGGCCGGAGCTTGAGCCGGTCGCTCAGGTACTCCAGCGCGGTGGCAAAGCCATAAACCTGGTGGTCGCGGGCCTCGAGGGAGGTCCAGGCTAGCTCCGCAATCTCAATGAAGGCCCGCTCCATGCGGACGCCGGCTTGGCGGAGCGCGAGGTCGCGCGCCTCGTGGGCCTCGAGCGGGGGAGCTTGCCCGGCGGGCACAGCGGCGAGCGCGGCCGACTTCCGGCGCCGCGCTTCACCCATCGAGCAAAGCCCCGCTCGACTTGGCAGCGACCTTATACGCTACTCGGGCATGGCAGTCGTGATGGTAGACGCCAACTTCAGTCCGCCACCAGCGATGGCGGGGGGCGTCCCAATGATCGGTTACGGGCGAATATCCCCACGGCATCCGCTGTCCGCACTCAGCGCAGCGAGTAAAGAGCCAGCGCCGGAACGCCTGCCACGGATGCACTTGGATCGACCAGTGGTGGAGATGCCACTTCGGATGCCGCCACCATGGACGCCCGAGCTTCGCACGCCAATGAAACCACACGAAGTCCACCGCTTCGCGGGCGGCAGGAGATAGGCGGGTTAACCCATCAAGATCAGCGGGCCACCAGCCGTTCTCGCGCGTGCGGCGCGAGCCGAACCAGTCGCATGAATCGTCCGAGCCACCACGTTCGGGATCGACGTGCCAGATCGTGACCCAGGGCGGCCAATAGCGCCGGCTAGAGAATAACCGACTGCGCGTGGGCCATGGACGGCGAATCTCAAAGGCCACGGTCATCGGGTCATGCATCCAGCACCTCCTTGACGAAGGCGATCTCTCGGCGCAGGAGCACGGCCAGGTCGAACTCCGACTCGACGAGCGCCCGGCCCACGGCAGAGGCGAGAGGCCAGGGCCCGGCATCGGCCAGGGCCTCCTCGAGGGCCACCGCGATGCCGTCCACATCTCCAGGGGTGAAGGTCGGACCCATGCGGCCGTGGCCAAGGGCCGCCCACGCCGGCCGGGAGGCGGCACAGGGTAGCCCGATGGCGAGGGCCTCGAGGAGACTCTTCGGCGAGCCTTCCGTCTCGCTCGGCAAGCAGAAGGCGTCCATCCCGGAAACGAGTGGGGGCAGGTCCTCGTGGGCGACCCGACCGTAGGAGGTCGCCCCGGCGGCGCTCAAGGCCTGGCGCAGGGGGCCATCGCCGATCACGTGGAGGGTGGCCCCGACCTTCTGGCAGGCCACCGCTAGGGGCAGGAGCCCCTTCTCGCGCGACAGGCGCCCCCAGTAGACCACCCGCCGCTCCCCTGAGGGGCCCGCCCAGGTCGGCCGCCAGAGCGAGAGGTCCACCCCGTTCGGGATCACGACGGAGCGCGCCGCCCGCCCTCCAGAGGCTCGGTGCAGCGCCGGGGAGGCGAAGACGACCCCTGTCGCCTCACGGATGGCCAATGACCTTAGCCAGCCCAGACACCGGGCGCGGAGGGGCTTGCCGTGGCTTCTGGCGACCGCCGGGGCATCGTAGCCGACCTGGAGAACGAAGGGCAACCCCCACAGGCGGCAGGCGATGATGGCCGGGAGCGCCCCGGTCAGCCCGAGCACGCGCATGCCCGCGCACGTGCGCAGCACTCGACCCCGCGCCACGGGCAGGAGCGCGCCCCAGACACGCGGCGGGATGCGGGCAGGCCGGAAGACCGAGCGGAAGTCCGGCGGCAGATACCAGGCGGCGTTGCCGTCCTCGGCCTCCGATCCGTAGCCGCACCACAACGCCCCGGCGAAGGCGTGGCCGTAGGCGGTGAACTCGCGCCGGATGAGCCGGCCGAGCTGACCGGAGGCCTCCAGCCCGCGCAGGGTCAGGCCGTGGGAGGGCAGGAGAGCGATCATGTGAGCGGGAGAACTTCTTGCCGCAGCCGCTTCACGGCAATCTCGCAATAGCGGGATTCAACCTCGATGCCGATGGCCAACCGCCCTAAGTTCTTCGCGGCTAAGAGCGTGGTACCGCTCCCGCAGAAAGGATCAAGTACGGTATCGTTTTCGTCTAGAAACCCTAGACACCACTCCATAAGGGCGACAGGCTTCTGAGTCGGATGATAGAACTCGCCCTTCTCGGCGCTGCGTAACAGACCAGACCATAGGTTGCGAAAGACGCGCGTCGTACCGATGACGTTAGACCACGCCAACTCGGCCTCGCCAAGAGGCCAGCCCTTCTCTGCCATGTCCTCTGCTCCCCTGCGCTTGTCCCATATCAGCCACCCACCCGAGTCCGGCAAGCGGCTCGCGTAGTGATTCGCGCCCCATAGAATCGCTGAGCCTTTCAGCCACGGCGCTGGGTCGAATGGCTCCTTGTCGCCGACGACTCTCTCATGGGCGACGATCCTGCTGGTATCCACGTTGTTCCACCACGGAGAGGGCGAGCGCGTGAACCGCTGTGCATTGGTAGCCGTATCCGCCCCCCACGGCGGATCAGAGAGCACGGCGGTGAATTGAATGAGCGACGCGACCTTTTCTGCGGCTCCGCAGTAGAGCGTGATGCCGGACTCCTCATGGAAAAGGAAGTCGCGGAGGCTCACCGCGTGACCTCTCCGTACAGCCGCTCGTGGGCCTCGGCGACCACCGCTGGCGAGAAGAGCGCCTCCATGCGCGCCCGCCCGGCCTGGCCGAGCACCCGGCGCGCGTCGGGGCCGGCGTCGAGCAGGGAGGCGATCGCCTTCGTCAAATGCTCGTGCCGGGCCGGCGGCACCAGGAGGCCGGTCGCCCCGTCCTCCACGATGTCGGGGATCCCCCCCATGGTCGTGCCGACGACGGGGCGCCCGTGGGCCTGGGCTTCCAGGGCCACCCGCGGGAGGGCATCCGCGCACCGGCTCGGGACGACCACGACCGCCGCGGCACAGTAGGCCACCTCCAACTCTTCGCGTGTGAGCGGGCCGACGCTGAGCACCGTGGGACATGGCAGCCGAGGCTGCTGGCCAGCATGGACGAACTTCGCACGGCCCGCCAAGTCCGCCGCAGCCAAGGCGAAGTCAAGGAACCCCTTGCCGAGCGAGGGCTTGCCGACGAAGAGCACGGAGGGATCGAGGTCGAGCCAGTCCCGGTCGCAGTCGTCGTGTCCGAACGGGACGACGACGGGCGAGGGGAGGACATCGGGCCTCCGGCCAAGGTGGGGGGCCAGGAAGTCGGCGAGGCCCTGGCTCGGCACCGCCAGCCGTGCCCGGCGGGCAAGGGCGCGCTCGATCCCGAGCGCCCACCAGCGCACCATGATCCGCCCGCGCCCGCGCTGCCGGTAGGTCGTGAGGTACCAGGGGGCACAGTGGTTCCAGAGCCTCAGCGCCCCACAGTTGGCCGGGATCAGCGGCCCCTCCCAGACGAGGCAGGTCACCAGGGGGCACAAGAGTCCAGCGTCCCTGACCGTGACCACGACCGGGCGACCCGTCAGCCGGCCCGCGAGCCAAGCCCCGACGATCCACCGTCTATCTTGAGCGTGGATCACCTCCGCTTGGTGGGCTGCGGGGAGCAAGAGTCTCGCCGAGCGGAGCCACCAGCCGGGCCCCACGAAACCATGCTCGCTGCCGCGCCAAGGCGGAAACTCTACCGTCTTGACTCGGTGTCCCCGCGCCTTGAGCACCTCGACCGTCAGGCGGATGGACTCAGGCGAACCCCCGGCGGCAGGGCCGAGGGCGAAGGCGAGGTTCATCGTCGGTCAGTGCTCATGACAGCTCTTTCGCCAGCGTCACGAAGGCGTAGGCGGCGCAGGCAGGCACGACGGCGTTTCCCAGCGCGCGAAGCTGGTGGAGTCGAGCGGAGCGAGATCGACCCAACCCAGCGGGAAGTTCATCAGCCACGTCACGAACAGAACGCTGAGCCGTTTTTTGCCTGTCACCACTCGTACTTGTTTCTGGAACTCGCTTGCCCCGCCGATATTGCCCGTCCGCCCCTGGTTGCCAATCCCGTGCGGCGTCTTCCACAGCCGGGGCGAGGTCGGGCCAGCGGGCGAGGACGGCTCGCCACCGATCCCGCTCCGCGGGGCCTGGAGGCCAAGGAAGGAGCTCGTCGGGTGCTTCGCGTCCTCCCGCGTCTGTCCGGGCGTGTCCTTCCAGTCCCGCGTCGTGGGCGTCGCCCACAGATCCACCTGATTCGCCAGCTGCTCGCCGTGATCGACGCGGCGCGGGTCGTGCGTCCTCGGGTGGCTGGTCGGCGTCGCCCAGAGGAGCGCCTGGGCTTGCAGGTCGCCTCCGCCGCTCTCCGTCCGGCCCAACGACTGCTTCCTCTCCGCCGACTCCGGACCGCCCGTGATCGCTCGCGGGGTCGTCCACTGGCTCGCCAGCATCGGCAAGGTGGGCCTGATCGCCGCCCTGGGACTCGCTGATCTGTTGTAGCCACTGTGCGTCGAGACCGTGGCGGTGGGCCAGAACGAAGACCCGCTCCCGCCGATGCGGCGCGCCGACGTCCGACGCGCGGCAGAAGAACGGGTTCTCGATTCGGTAACCCAGTCCCGATAGCGCCTCGCCGCATCGTCGAAACCAGCCCCCGGTAACCCAGGTTGGGACATTCTCGAGGAAGACCACGGCGGGTCGGCACTCGGCGATGACGCGGACGGCGTGCTCGATGATGCTCCACCCTCGAGGGTCGTCGTGGCCCCGGCGCTTGCCAGCCACGGAATAGGGCTGGCAGGGGAGCCCTGCATGGACGAGATCCACCGCGCCACGAAATCCTCGTGCGTCGAAGGATCGGAGATCACCGAAGATGGGAGCGCGGTCAAGGAATCCATCCGCCATCCGAGCCAGGAGCACGTCCTGGCAGAACGGGTCGATCTCGCAGTAGGCGAGCGTTTGGTAGCCCTCGCCGAGGGCGAGCCTGAGCCCGAGGTCGATCCCGCCGAGCCCCGTCGCGAGCGAGAGGGCACGGATCACGCCCTCACCGCGTAGATCGCGCTCATCACGCGAGCTTCTCGCGCCGCGGGTCAGCCACGGGCGACTCCTAATGCCCGCGCCTTGTACAGCGCGCTCGCCAGCCTGCAGCGGGCCTTGTACACACGCTCGCTGTTCTCGTGATTCAGCCAGAGCATGCTCTCGTTCTT
>ERZ1292637.98-Hain-H14-01um-R3-98-length-53061-cov-9_pt2 | contig 36262 bp, 48 predicted proteins | sample MGYA00564405_ERZ1292637 | MGnify/ENA primary metagenome ERZ1292637 (study PRJEB36523, sample SAMEA6512645) | groundwater metagenome | collected 2019-01-09 | study: AquaDiva: Metagenomics assemblies of 32 groundwater samples | reverse complement strand
CGTAGATCCGCACGCACACCTTCAGGATCTGAGCTCAAGTAATTAGCATGCAATTCTAGAACTTTTTTGATATCAATTGGCATTTTTAATTCTCATTCACGTGTGGTTTAGCTACTTATCCCTTAACACTCAGTTTGCTTATCGGCACTTTCTGGAAAAACTTAATAGCCTCTCTGCATTATTTTTCATAGCTTAAATGGCGGCAAAGATTTTGCATTGACTAAAAGCAATCGCCCTTAATAAGCTAGGGCATCCCTCTGGAGGCCTATGCAGTATGAATCTTAATGAACTCGAGTCCTTTCAACTCCTCTTTAAATTCCCCTTAGTACTAATACCTTTGCGCGAGAACGGGAAAGAGCCCATCACCGATGATTGGACCACTTTCCCCTTTGAAAACGAATACTATGACCACGCGGTCTTTGGCGGGAACGTAGGTGTGCGCCTCTCAGCCTCTGACCTTGTCATAGATTTTGATATTAAAAACCTTGGGCCTGGCGTGAACCGCGAGGCCTACGTATTGGATTTTCTTAGGCAATACGGGATCGAAGATGCCCTTAGGGTCAAAACCGTATCCGGTGGGTATCATGTATACCTGAAGAAAGACCCAAATACTAAAATATCTAAGTATGTTAAGGATCTATGGGGCACGGTAGTTGAGTTTAAGAGCGCTGGGTCTCAAGTCGTAGCCCCCGGTTCTTACGTCATTGATAAGAAAAAAGGAATCGAGGGCCCATATATAGTTGATAAGGCAGGTAGCCCGAATATCCTTTGCCCAGCTGCAATTATGGATAAGATACGAAAGAATGAGGGCAAGGGTAAGGCCAGTGGCCAGACTGTAGTCAGCGATAAGTATCTGGCCCAGCTGCTTGACTGTCTTAACCCTGTCGACTTCTCAGACAATGACAGCTGGCTTGAGGTCGCCCTTTCGGCCCATAGCGCCTCAAGCGGCAGCGCCGTTGAGCTATTCGTCGCCTGGTCAAGACGCGACCCCAAATACAATACTGACGAGAATGAGGGCCTTGTAAGGGCCCGCTGGGCTTCATTCAGCAGCTCTGGGAGTACTAATGTCTTTAAGCTGCATCAGCTTATTAAAGCTTCAGGAAAGCCAGTACCTCGGCTCCCAGCAGCCGATGCCTTTGCTGATCTTGATCTATCGGATATCCCTGAGTATATCGAGAGCCCTAAGCCCCCCCTGGGCACGCTAAGGAACTTTCGCTATGAAGTGACCCAGGAGGAGAAGGTAGATAAGAGAAAAAAGGACGCTGAGCCTGAGGTCATTGAGAAAGTAATTAAAGTCCCGCTTCAGCTTAATGAGATCCTACCGCTGTGGGCTGACGCCTTTAGATACCAGCAGCCCTTTATATACCAGGGTAACTTATCTATAGTTGCGGGCGATCAGGAGTCGGTTATCTCTGTCCCAGCTAAGTTCTTCATATGCACGCTCGCTAAAGCCGGGGTTAAGTATGAATGGAACTCAGGCAATGGCTTTGTGAGCGAGGCGGCCTTTGGGGTCTTCTTAAGCTCAGAGCTTCGCCAGGTCTCTCGTGTGCAAAAGACAGTCAGCTGGCCACAGCGTGAGGGCACTGAGTACATCGGGGAAGCGGCCTCGATGAAAGATAAGCGGTCGTCTGATCTGAGCGCCCTAGAGGGTTTTTTGGATTTCTTCAAGTTTCACTCAGATCTTGACCGGTATTACGCTAAGGCATATCTGCTGAGCCTCTTCTGGGATGTTGACGGTGAGAAACCCATCTTTCTTATTACCTCGACCGGTGAGACTGCTATGGCTAAGTCGAGCACTGGGAAATCTGAGCTTGCTTATCAGTTTAATAATGTCGCTACAGCGTCGAGGTCTGTGCCTAAGATCTCCTTTAGCTCTAAGGGTAAGTCTGTTACGCAGCAGATAGGTGATATTCTCTTTAAGAGCCCTGAGACCGTTCAAATCATCGGTGATAACCTTAGAGCGCGGGACATCGTCGGCCCTGATATTGAGGCTCTTGTTACATCGTCTACGATCCAAGCGCATGTTACGCACGTGGGCGGCTGCACCTTCCGAAATAACTTTGTTCACGTTTACACGACGAATGAGCCTAATCTTACGCCTGACTTTATGACTAGAGCCTTTGAAATACGCTTGGATCCGCATAAAGGTAGGGATATCGGCTGGTCTAAACGGATCAGAGATTATGTATCGGCGCATCGCGAGCAGATCATAGCATCGTGCTTGTTTCTTCTTGAGCAAGCTCCAGTATACGCAAAGACCTCAGAATTGGGCCGCTTTCCGCTATTTGAAGATCAAGTCTTAACAAAAGCCATTCCTCAAGAAATATGGAGGCGAACTGGGGATCAGATATATGAGGAGACGCTGGATCGCCGTAAGCAAGGCGACTCGAACATCAGTTTCTTTGCTGGCTTTGACGAGCGGCTTCTCCATATTCTTGAGAATGACCAGGGTATCGATATGTCGAAGTATAAGACAATCGTCGTCAAGAGAGTGTTCATCTCCGCCATTATGAAGGATCATATTGGCACATCTGTGGGGGTCCATAGTATGATAAAAGAAGCCCCGCTGTATTCGGACGTGATTGCTCACTGTCTAATGGTGTCCAATAAAATCCTTAAGAGGGAAAACGTTGTCGTACTTCGAGGCCACGGAGAGAGGGGTACCCTCTTTATGAAGTCACCGAAGGACCGGCTCAGCGCTCGTGCGACGACTCTTGAAGTTGACTGGAAATTCGATTATTAGCTTTCGGCGGTCCTCCAGCTGCCGTTTTTCATGGGCTCCGGGTCATATTGACTCGGAGCCTTCTTACGTAAGCCATTGATTCGTCGTCGCGAGGGGAAGATTTGGGAAAAGTTTTTTCCTGGATTCTTTAATTATATCAGGCTGTAGGGGCTTTGGTGGAGGAGAAGGGAGAGAAAGGAGACTTTTTCTATAGACCCTCTATAGAAAATATATATATGCAAAATATCTATATATTCTTCTTATATGTGTTATTAGGATATATTATCCTATTCTCCTATTATATAGTTAACTAAATGAAATTAAAAATAAAAGTTGAGGGGAAAAGTTTTTAAAAGGTTCCTCGTACTTTTCAACTTTTCCCTACTTAGTGAAATTGCAGCACTTTTTGAACTTTGCGGCTTTGCCGGTGTCGATTGTATGGCTTTCTAGGCGCTGTCCGAATTTGGGACACTGAAATCATTAGGTTTTTGATAAAATTCTGGGAGTTTGAGTAATTCGGAGCGGGAATTTGCCTATTTTGAGATGGCGGATGGTCTGGCGCTACCAGCAATCAGCGACTTACGGCCAAATACCCCAGCCATGCAGCCAAATAGCTCGCTTCGTGCAGCCAAATAGCCCTCGCCGTGCAGCCAAATAGGGCCAAAAGTTGGCGTTTAACCAAAATAGCGCAGACCTCATTTTCTATTACTCCAATCAAAACACCCACTTAAACTCGCTACTTCCACCGCACATCATTCTGCGCTAAGCTAAAATCATTCATTGGAGGCTAAACCCTTGGAATCTCTACCACAAAAATTAAAAGCGCAGAATGATCGACGTTTCCTCGACAAGCTCGAGGGCCCGATCCCACGAAAAACCCTAAGCACATTCGAGCCTTGGATGTGCGAGAAGATCATCGAAGTAGGCGCGCAGGGCGGCTCTTTGACGCGGATGGCCATCATGTGCGGCGTCACTCCCAGCCTCCTCCGCACCTGGTCGACTAAAACCGATTCTAAGGCCATAGACGCGGTCGTAGAGGCCGTAGAAATAGGCCGGGCTATCTCCATGCTCTATTTCGAAGAAATCGGTCTACAGGCCAGTTCCGGCTTAATTAAGAACCACGCCTCTTCGACATATCAATTCCTGATGAAAAACATGTTTCGGGATTTCTACCGAGACGAGCAGGTAACGAAGCACGAGGGAGGCATCAGGCATACGATCACGCCCGACATGACTCCAGTGCTCGCAGCGCAGAAGTACCGCGAGATGCTTGCGGCTGAAAACGATAGGGCTTTTGATGATTTTCTAGGGGATTAATCGATGAAAACTTCGGAACTGCTGCGCACTTTTCTTGTCATTGCGCCTGAAGCACATATGCAGTCACTTCCGGTTTATTTCACGACTTTTGAAGGGGAATTGCAGCCGCTGCGGGGCTGTTCGCTATTGCCAGGCGTAGAAGGTGGGGATATTGGGGATTTCGAGCCCGGCCCGGTCTCGGTGATCTACGACCGCCGTAGTTATCGCGCAAAAGGCCCTCCAGCATCGCTAAAGGACCTCTGGGCTGCCTTGCTAGGCTTTAAGCGCCCAGGGCAGCAGGTGGCAATTGCGGTCTTCACAGGCGATGGCGCGGATGTTCTGAATATCAGCGCTGTCTCCCTTGTCTCAGGACCTCAGGGAGACAGCTTCATCAGGATCGACCCGGTCTACTGGACGATTTTCGATTAAATCGCCTCGAGTGCCTCAAAGGTAAGCGCCTCGAGTACTAGCGGGCATAATATCTCATTGCCGTCCAAGTCCATCGCGCTTATCGCTAGGACCACACTCGGATCGTCACCTTGAGCACACGTTTTACCCCTATAAATAAAGGACACAACGTCCGCTTGGTGCTCTCTGCTGTAGAAAATAAAAGTCTCTCGCATATGCTTCTCCTTTCGCTGCTATGATTTCTTATCGGTATTTATTTTAGAAACTTTAGTAAAGCCAATTATCTTCTTTCGCAAAAAGATTCGAGTTAGAATGCTCCCGGTATATCGAGCAAATAACCGCGGTTTTCCGCTCATTATGAATCCTCACTAACTCCCGCTCATGTGCTATCTGCTGTTGAATGGACACAAGTTTATCACGCTGAGCGTCAGTCAGCGGCTTACTTGAACTCTCAAGCTTACGGTATCGATCCCATTTTACTTTTGATATAGGGAATTCCTCGCTAAACATAGCCTCGGCAGCAGCTAGCTTCTGCTTCATTAGACCACGATCTCTGAATGCGCTTACCTTAGTATCCGCTATAGGGCTATGGTCAGTTATTTCTACATGATCTGCTTGTCTGCAGGTTATAGAGAACTCAACGCCCTCTCCCCCTTTAAGCTCAACCCATGACTTCTTACCGTTCTTAGCCGGGAAATCCCCACGTACAGCGGACCAATGGAGATACCAGCTATTCCCCTCAGTATCGACTATCACCCCGTCGCCTGAAGTATTGCAGAACCAATGCACACGGCCTTGAAATCTAGCTGTCATATGAGTCTCCTCTCATTGTTAAATAATCCATCGGCGTTTTCCTTTAGACACTTTAGCGAAGATCAATCGTCCAGGTCGGGATACATATCTCTAAAAGCCCACCGCTCACACCTTCGCTCGCAATCGTCTGCATCATCTGGCAGCTCATACTGCTGCTTACAGATGGGGCACGAGATCTCTTTGACACCGAAGTTCTTGTTAAGGAATGTTTTCAGATCGTCTGCTTTTCTAGGCATTATACGCTCCTTTGTTACAAGTTCTTATCGGCATAAATGCGTTTAGACTTTAGGGGGAGCTGAAAATAAATGAAAAACTAAATAGGGTCCCATACGGGCTAATTTGGCCCGCGCGACCCGAAAGACCAATGCTGTTATGGAGACTTAGGATGCCATAATAGCACCGGCCCATGCGACCTGAAAGACTAATAGCCCGTTAGGTGGATGGGATGTCATAAGAGCACCATATGAGGGGCCAAAAAGTACAAAAAATAAATCCGCAAATCTCACCAAAAGTCTAAAAATTTCATATTAAAAATTACTCAACCTCTACTAATAATCTCGCGTACTTACGTAAATTAAAAAGGCCCTATCCGCGCTAGCAGATAGGGCCAAAAACATGCACTCAGGAGACATCCATGCCTTACGGCAAGTCGGGAATAAGGACGCGCTCTTGAGATTGGCTATCTATGATAACCGGCGTGCCGCCGTAGTTATTAATTAGGGCCTTTGCTGCTTTCAAAGCTGCAGCCTTGGTAGTGAAGACTCGGTCTTCTTCGCCGGGAAATGAAAGGACGAACCTCATTCGCTAGTCTCCTTAGATTTAATCACTCCTCGTCTCATTAGTATCCTTAAAACACAGATGATCTCATTGTATGTCTCAGGAGTTCGCCAGTCCTGGCCTTCAGGAGCAAAACGGTAGTTCTCGGGCATCTCTGCATTAAGCTCGGGCAGTATGCTAGAGAATATACTCCGGGCCTCTCGGGCTTCCTCAAATTCTTTGGCTGCGCTCACGTCTATACTCCTTTCAGAAAAGGGCCGCAGTCTCTGACGCTACGGCCCTTCTATTAAAAAGCAAAAAGGACTCAACCCCTCCTTGCCGCTTAACCAAAATCACTTGTACCCGTCTCGCTCCCAGCCTTTTCCTTTGAGAGAAAAAGATGTGGTACCCATTATCCGCTTTTGCTCGCCGTCACACCCGGGGTTATCGCAGCAGGGCCTGCCTGCTAGGTACTCCTCGCCCTCGGATACGCTCTGGATCTTCTCATTGGTTACCTCGCACATTGTGCAGCGGTAGATAAAGATAGGCATTAGTTAGAGCCTTTCTTTTTCTTAGTCTTAGTCTTAGTCTTAGTCTTCCGCTGTTTCCCGCCGGAAACGCCCGCGTAAATACCAGCATCCGAGGGGGTCTCAATCGGCGGCTCCTCTTTTGTGGAGGGCGGTAAAACTACTTTCGGATACCAAAAACATACATTAGAATTGGCCCACCATAGGTCAAACTTCTCGAGGTCTAGGCCCTCGTCCTGCGCCCATTTATTGGCTATCTCTTCATTGCTGAAAGTCTGCATATCTCTTCTCCTTAATACATTGCAAGCGACCCATAACCATACACACCAACCGGGGCTTTCCTCTGATATTTACCCCGCTTCGGGCTGCATCCGCAAGAGTTCATTCGGCCATTTCGAACGTTAGACCGCTCGCGCATGACCTCTTTCGAGCAAACATTACATATACAGCGGATATAGTACCTACCGTCTTTCTTGTACGATCTTAAGCTCTTTACTATCATGCCGCCGTATCGCTTACCAAGCTCGAGTTTTCTATCATTGCTCATCGTGTTTCTGCTATCAAATCACTGAGCCTTTTCATAAGATCGCTTATCTCTTTCTGATTAGCGTCTTTTCCAGATTGCCCTTTGCTGTCTACCGCTTGGAATCCAGAGATAACTAGGAAAACCAAATCGATAGCAGCGCGTTGGGCGACTTCAAGTCTATTGAGTTTCTTTTTGCTGATGAGTGTAAACATACGGTTCTCCTTTGTTTGTTAATTCTCTTATCGGCATATCTCAAAAAGCTTTAGGATTATTTAGCGCGACGTGCATCGATACGCCGTCCAGTCACCGCAGCCCGCGTTTAGATATTCAACCATATTAATAGCTGTGTGGTAATCCAGACCGTCTGCTATCAGTTCTGCATTGGCCCAGCCCTTGAAGACCTTCCAGTTGTTACTGACCTCGATTTCGAGCGGGCCGCCCATGAACTGAATGGTCTCTTTAGTAAGTGTCATATTGTTCTCCTTTGTTTATTAATTCTCTTATCGGCATATCTTCAGAAAACTCTAGTTGTCCAGCGTGTTATTTATCGAAGCCGCTATGCGATCTGCAGTATGCGCGATTATTTCAATAGATCTATGCGTGATCATTGCTGTTAGAAAGTCAGGACCGTAGTTTATTTTCTTAGCCTCGCGCCATACCCTTTCTTGCTTTCGGATGAACGCCTGAAGACTCTTAAAAGCTGTCTCATAATCCATAACTTACCCTTCTTATGAACTGCTTAGGTTCAAAAATCACCTATTGAACTGAAACATTACCGAAAGGCGGGCTTAGCCGTGGAGGCCGTCAACTCTCTTCTGCATTCCGCAAACTCGCCAGAAAATCCCAAAATCCATCGGCCTCTTCAACTTGACTCGGCTGGTGATGGCTAGCAAACCTCGCGTTCATCACCGTTTTGAACTCTTCGAGTGCTACGCCTATCCGCTTCATCTCACGCTCAGCAATCGCCTCGCTCTTAAAGCTCTTCGTAGCAATCTTATCGTGCTTCTGTCGGTCGTGTCCGCGAACGGATACGACATCAGCTAGGATCTGAGGATGCGAGCAGGCTAGGACTTCAACCCCATTACTCGCCTCGAAGATGATATTACTGATAAGCGGGGATTGGTTTACAATTTTTAGCTTAACTGTTCTCCCGTCTATGGACAGCCTGTAGTTAAACATCGTTTCGCTCCAGCAGCCATTTAACTTGGCGAGACGCCTTCTTGTTATCGGTTGTGTTAACAGCCAAAAATACCTGGTCATCGATGCTATCATAGCCAGGACGCCTGTCGGCGTCTTTGTCCCCAAACTTGTGTATAAAGGCTAATTTCCCTAGATTATTGAGTACATCTAGCCTGTATACGAGCCACATCTTGTCTTTTGCCGGCATGCTTTTGATCTTGAGAATATCAAGAGCCGTACCGACCCAATTTTTATCGTTACCGAAATGCCTAATCGGATTACGGCAAGGTCTATGTATCATGATCTCCAAGTAAGAATATTTTCTCATACCACACTCCTATCGTTTCGAGCGAGAAGCCAATCGACTTGGGTTTTTGCGCCAATGTCACAATGCCAGTTAAGTGCCCAGAAAAGTTCACCGTCTATTGTAGTGCACGTAAACTTACCGAACCGCTCGATAAAAGCTTTTTTGCCGTGCAGAGTGAAAACATCTAGCCATCGCATAAGCTTGATCTTTGTAGTTGGCTTAAGCTTAGGGAGTTTTAAGATATCGACTGCTGTCCCTCTCCATTTAGGGGGCACGCTGGCTATCTCGTCCCATTTAACAGCAGTGTCTAGTACATCTTTATAAGTATATATTTTCATTCGCCTGCCTCCTCGCATAGCTCTGCAATTTCGTCGTCTAAGTCTCTACGAGTCGCCTCGCGCCCGGTCTCAAAAGTCGCATAAGAGAATGCGAGAAGAATAATTAAAAGCATGGGGGCTATTCTCTCTTCTTTCTGCTGTTCTTAGGAAGATACTCGTTATCTACCGACTTGATAAAATCCGGTCCTGCTTTAAATTTGGGGCGTTTGCACTGCGGTAGGAGCATCTCCTCATTAGTTTTAGGATTCCGCGCTGTTCGCTGCTTTCTATCTACGGAGCTAAACGTTCCAAACCCCTTCAGCTTCACTTTTCCGTTCTCCCCCACCGCTTGTGATATAGTCTCAAGTATCGCCTTTAGCGCTAACTCGCAAGCAGATCGGCTCAGGCCAGACCTCCGAGAAACCTCCCCTATTAGACCATTCACATTCAAGTCGAATTTTGACATTTGGCTTACCCCATATTTGTTTGGCTACCCGTTTTGGGCTCGTCTTTTTCAGTTACCCTAGGAGCGTCTTCGTTTGCCAAGCCCCCGCGTTTGTTATCAGTCTTATCGGCAGATTTTCAAAAAACTTTAGAGAAATTCTACCCCGGCCTTACGAAAGTTAGGCGAATAAAGATGTATCCTGATCTTAATGCCACAAGGGCACCTTTCTTTTGCAGTCACAACCCACTCGCTATCTTCCGTGAACTCCCGTGTCTCGAAAGTTAAGACATCCCCCTTCCTTAGGCCCAGAGAGTGCCCGCAGGAATGGGTTTGCCAGAGCCCTGCTCGAGTCCTAACGACAACCATAGGCAGGGGCGCTATTCTAAGATCGAGTGGTGCTTCGGCGTCTCGCCAGACTAGAGCAAGATAAGTCAGTATTGGTGCTAGAAAAAGAACTAGTAGCATGATCATGATTTAAACCCCTTTTTTCTAAGTCCAATCATACGGATACTCCTCCCTTGATTTTAGGACGAGGGAAATACCCAAGCAGGGCGAAGTCTTGTGGTTTGTAGCCGAAAATAGATTGGCGCTCGCCCAGAAGTAAAAGCTTCGGAAGTAATAGGGGCTCGCGGGCGATCTGAATACGGGCCTGCTCTATATGGTTACAATAAAGATGGACGTCCCCAAAGCTTATAACTAGTTTTCCGGGTTTTATCCCTGTTTGCTGGGCCATCATATGCGTTAACAGAGCGTAACTAGCTATATTAAAAGGTACCCCAAGGAAAATATCTGCAGAACGCTGGTACATGTGGCAGCTAAGCTCACCGTTGTTGGAAACATACATCTGAAATAGAACATGACACGGGGCAAGCGCCGAAAAATCGACTACGCCGGGATTCCACGCGCTCACTATGTGCCGCCGGGACAGCGGGTCCGCTTTGATCTGGCTAATCAGAGAATTGATTTGATCTGCCCCTTGGAGAAATCCGTCACTACCAAAATTTCGCCATTGCTCCCCATAAATATGAGGGAGGTCTCCTTCAGAGTTAGACCACGAGTCCCAGATTTTGACTCCCATTGCGTGTAGATCTTTGATCTTAGTCGAGCCTGAAAGAAACCAGAGGAGCTCGCCCACGACCGATTTGAAGTGGACCTGTTTTGTAGTGACGATAGGAAAGGCTCCCCGAAGGTCGAACTCCAGGCGCTCGCCGAAAAGAGAGAGAGTGCCTGTACCGGTACGGTCTTCCCGAATCTCCCCCTCCTTCAGAATTTTAGCCATGAGATCAAGATAGTTTTTCATTTCGGGTGCCTTTCTATAATTAGAGACCAGACTCTTCTATTAAACTGCTGGTATTTTATGAGTTCTGGGCTGACCGAGCCGTCATTGAAATCGAAATAGAAATCTTTCTTCTGGGCAAGCGCCCAGTCGGCCACGTCTTTCTCTAGAACTATCCACTCAAGCCGCAGGACCCCGGTAGACAGGGCTCTCTCAGCTGAGGAGTGAAAGGAGGAGGAATTCTTAGCCGGGGACAGACCGAAACTTCGGCTGGTAGTCTGCCATTCATGATAAGACTTGATTAATACCATGAACTCCTCGGGCGTTTTTATTTGTGATATAGAGACAGCCTGAGACTGACCTTCCCAGCTAACCTCTGATATACACGTAAGAGGCTGAAACATAACTTCTCCTTCGTAACTTACCTACCCCTTATCGGCATTTTCATTGAAAGCTTTAGCAAAAGCTTCAAATACTCGCAGCAAGTATATTTCTAAGCAGAATTGCTTTATTGACATTGAAAAAAGCTTAGAGTATTTTCGGCTTCGTGAGTGAGGTTGTCTCTTGGTTTTGAGGACGGTTCCTAATATAGAGACCGTCCTTTTATTTTAGCAGGATTGCGTGATGGGTATCTTTTGTAGGATAGGAATCCATATCTGGCGAGAGTTTTTAGGGGATCTGTATAAACACGAGAGCCGTTTTTGCCTGGATTGCCAGCGAATGGAGACCAGAATAGACGGGCAGAAATGGGGGCAAAATAAGACGTTTTCTAGTCCCTCAGAACTTCTGGATTTTTCTATCGGACGCTCCTCTAATAAAGATGTTGGGCCTAAGAAAAGAAAACTGGAGTTAGTTAAATGGAAGTAAAAGTAGGTAAGTTTTATACCGATGGCAGCGGGAAAAAAGTAGGACCGATGGCCGCGAAAGGGGTCTACTTTAAAGGTGTCGTCCATCCTGATGGGCTTTCCAGGGTTTATGGAATTGATGGGTACCACTCTGGCCCCCACACCAATCTCGTGTCTGAATGGGTTGACGGGGGGCCTTTGGCATCTAAAGATGAGGCCCAGAAAATCCTGTCTGAGATATCAAAGGATATGGAGGGGCGAATAGGTAAGCCCACTAATCCGAAAGAAGCTCTCGGCTCAAGTAAGATCCCCGTTCATCTATGGCCAACTACGGCCACGGTTATGGGGTCTATGGGCCTGCTTGATGGAATGCTGCAGTACGGTCGGTCAAACTATCGAGACGCTGGGATACGTTTTTCAATATACTTCGATGCTGCTATGCGGCATATGTTCCGACTTGCCTCAGGGGAGGACTTCGACCCAGATTCTGGGCTGCCACATGAGTCCCATATACTGGCTTGCATAGCTATAATCGTCGACGCACGGGCTGCAGGTAAACTAAATGATGATAGAGAGGTTATGGGGGGCCTGATTAAGTTAATTGCAGAGCTTACCCCTCATGTGAACCGTTTGAAAGAACGGCATAAAGGCGAAGACCCAAAACATTACACAATAGCGGACAATACATAGGAGACACACCTTGTGCACATTGACTTTTCTAGGCGGGATCGTTTTTGGAATGGCCGTCGCTACACTTTATTTTCTACTGCGCCCCGAGAAGTAGTTTTGAAGGTCCTCGCGACCCTCCTATATCTTTTCATCACACCTTTATGGATGCCTTTTGCGCTATTTCTTCTCTACTTAAGCTTCTATAAAAGCCCAGAATAATAAAAGGCCCTCTAAGAGGGCCTTTCTTTTATACTTCGTACTCATGCCATGCGACTTCGTAGATGTCACCTCTATAGCAGAACCTACTAACTTTCTTTCGCTCGTCGTGCAAGATCGATTTGATGGAATATCTAGCAACACCTGAATAACCAGTGAAGGTAGCATTGCAGTTTTGCCATTTAGTTATGCTGCCTTCAAGGAAAGCTGGGCCTAAGCCTGCAGCAGCTCCGCAGCTTGCTGCCCCCAGGAGCTCCTCGCGGGAGTGGTCATGACCTTTTATTGATTTTTCTCCATAAACTTTAAGCGCAGTCGAGAGCTTCAATACTTTGTCGCCATGATGTACAGGTATATCCATGAATTTATAAGTAAAGTCTGACCCGCCTTTAGGGACAAACCAATCCCAGTCGGGGATTGCCCTTCGGTAGACAGTCTCAGGGTCCATGAAGCCCATAAGAAAGGGGAAGCGTGCGACCATACGCTGTTTCCAGTTTTCATGGTTTGCATGAATCAGGCGTCGGGTCTTTACCCAAGGAGCGTCAGCTTGAGCATTTAGGAGACGAGTGAATGCTTTCTCGTCGTCAACAAAACGAAGGCCCTCGGCATATAGAGGCTTTCCTTCATTGTGGGGGCAGAGGCTGTGCCAATCTGCCGCATCGCCTCCATTAATGAAAGTCTCTGCTTTCGTTAAGTAAACCAGAGTCCGAGTAGCTGCGAGAACCCCCCGGTGCTCAAAAGGCGCGTGGTCGTCAGTGGAGTAGACAGCCATGTTCGCGCCTTCTACTTCCCAGTAGCCGCCGCCAGTGAACACACGGCCGTCTTCTAGAATGGCTGGCTTAGGGCGCTTCCCAAATAAACAGGGCACTGTGTCAAAGTTTAGGCGGCGATCGTGAAACTCCCCGCTTTCTTTATCGATAAAGACAAGCAGTGCAGAAGGACGATGCACGGCTTTAAAGAACTCGCTAGGACGATTCGGGGCGTCTTGATTGAAAAGGCAACCAGTGGTGTACATGTTCCAGGCTTTGTTAAGTCCTTCGCGATGATAGCTCCTTAGAGCAGGGGTGGGGTGAGGTACGATTGCAGATGATTTAAGGGTCTTCAAGTAGTGGAAAGCGCGGTCGGTAATAGGCTGGTTCGATGTTTTCGATCCGTTTGCGGATACCGAGCGGAGAGTTATATGCTTTGAGAGTTCTAGCTCACCACCGATTAGCTGCTTTTTTATGTGGTTTTTGATCAAGTATTGTTCTTTGTTGGCGATGAACTTAAGACTTGGAAACCATTTTAAAAGAACTTCTACCCGGTATTTCTCAGCATCGACCAGGATGTCGACTTCTTTTTTAAGACGTTTAGCTTCTTGCTCGCTTCTAATGTCATGGTTTCTAAGCTGAGCGTTTAGCTTTTCAACATCCTCGAGGTATTTGGCTCTCGCAATCGCCTTATGGAGTTTAGTTTCTTGCTCTTCTTTTGCTTTTTCGAAGGTTCGGATTTTGTTGATACGGCGCTCATACATCCTCTTTTCATCATCGGTGCAAACATTACCTAAATGGAACACCTCAGCTTGGTATTCTTCTGCAACAACTGAGAGTGTCTTTAAGATCGATTCGTCAAAACCAAGTTGAATATTCCCTATAACTAGGCAAGCTCTAGGCTTTGCAAGTTTTCTGAACTTTGGTGGTTGATAACTCATAAGCAATTTGCTCCATTTTTCTGTTTTATGAATCACGATAGTATGCTAAAAATCCGGCATGTTTTAAAGAGGAAAATATAATGACAGAATGGCCCCCAAATTATAGCAAGCTTTTGTCTGAGCGAGCTAATCGTCTTCAGCAAATCCATGAGGACCCGAATCTAGGCGCGGGCGCGCGGGAGTACTATAGGGACAAACCCGTTGAGTTTATCGAGGATTGGTGCTGCACCTTTGACCCTAGGAACTCAAATAAAGGTCTGCCGACTTTGATGCCTTTCATACTTTTCCCTAAGCAGAAAGAGTTCGTCCAATTCCTTCAGGAGTGCCTCGAGGGAAATGAGTCGGGTCTAGTTGAGAAATCTCGGGACATGGGCGCAACCTGGGTTTGCTCCGCATTCAGCGTCTGGCTATGGCTTTACTCTGAGGGCGCGTCGGTCGGCTGGGGGTCTAGAAAAGAAGCGCTAGTCGATAAGATAGGCGATCCTGACTCAATCTTTCAGAAGATCAGGATGATCATTAAGAACCTACCGTCATTTTTAAAACCAAGAGGCTTCGATCCTAAAAAGCATGCATTTTTTATGAAGATAATTAACCCAGAGAATCAAGCAACTATAACGGGTGAGGGCGGTGATAACATCGGCCGTGGTGGCCGTAAGTTAATCTATTTCAAAGATGAAGCTCAGCCTCTCGACGCGAAAGTTTTGACGCCTTTCGGCTGGCGTACTATGGGGGACTTAGCAGTAGGCGATTTTGTTATGTCCGGGGCTACTGCAGCTGCCGTGCAGATAACTCAGGTTAAGGATTTCAGTAAAAGAAGAGTATACGAACTTGAGTTTGAGAACGGGGCTCGCGTAAGAGCCAGCGAAAACCATCTCTGGAGTGTTTCTATCAATGGCGAGGATCGGCGGCTAGTTAGGACTAATAAATTATACAAACATCTCCGAAAAGATAGAATACTCAGGACTCCTAGCTATCTAGGAGGTCACCAGCCCCGTATAGTAGGAATTAACAAAGTACGAAAAATGGACGTTAGGTGCATATCATTAAAATCAGAAGATGGTCTTTACGTTACCGATGATTTCATTGTCACTCATAATTCCGCTCACTACGAGAGACCAGAGCTAATCGAAGCAGCCCTCGGCGATAACACGAATGTCCAGATAGATATCTCGTCTGTTAATGGTCTTGGAAACATCTTTCATACTCGTCGCGAGAATGGAGTCGACTGGATACCCGGACTTGGAATCACTAAAGGCCGAACTCAAGTATTCGTTATGGCCTGGGACGACCATCCAGCTAAGACTCAGGCCTGGTATGACGAGAGGGAGGCTAAGGCTAAGGCAGACGGACTAATTGCAGTATTCCGGCAAGAGGTCGACAGGAGCTATACAGGAGCTATCCAGAACCTGGTAATCCCTGCTGAATGGGTAACAGCGGCAATCGATTCTGATAAAAAGCTTAATATGAAAACCTCAGGGAAGGTATACGCAGGCCTGGACGTTGCTGATGAGGGTGGGGATAAGAATTCATTGGCCATACGGAATGGGTCTAGGCTTATCTTTGCTGAAGCTTGGGGCGAGGGGGACACTTTTTCGACAGCAGAAAAGGCCATTCGACTTTCCGTACCGTATAAAGTCCAGCAGCTTGCTTACGATTGCATAGGCGTGGGCGCTGGGGTTAAAGCTGCATTTAATAGAATGCAGGTCCCCCAGGTATCTATACTTCCATGGAACGCCTCATCTGCGGCGCTCAATCCAGAAAGACATATAATTCGCACTGACAGACAAAGCCCGAAGAATAAAGACTTTTATGCCAATCTAAAAAGTCAGGGGTGGTGGGAGCTTAGAAATAGATTTCATAAAACCTACCAAGCGGTGATGACAAAAACAGTGGACCGGGACGACGAGCTGATTTGTATTCCAGGAGACCTCCCTAACTTGAGAGAGATACGTAAAGAGTTATCTCAGCCTACATTCCTACATGATGGTAAAGGCAGAATCATAATAGATAAAAAACCAGACGGCACTAAATCCCCAAACCTAGCGGATTCGATTGTCATGGCTTTCTGGCAGAAAGATCAGGGAACTTTTTATAGCGGTTGACGCCCCCACGGCTAAAGCCAGGGAATCTTAAGCCACTTCAGGCCGAAGAGAGTCTCTTTCTGTTGACATAATGGCCCGAGAAAATGATACTTTAGCCTGACTTTATCTAATTTCGGACGGGTGAGAAGTGTCTATTTTCAAGAGCCTCTTCGCCAAACGCGCAGTACTACCCGAGGCTAAATCCGGGAATTCAGTAAGCATCTTAGCGGATATAGATCCAAACTCTTTCTTAGCTTTCGCTTTAGGAGGGAGTGGCTCGGTCACTGCGGCGCAGGCGTTCAGGTTTTATCAAAATTGCGCTGCCGTAGCCACCGCTGTTGATATGATCGCAGACGAGATCGAGCAGATTACTCCCGTAATCCAGGGCCCTGATGGAAATATAATCACAAATGGCCCTATTCTTGATCTTCTTAAAAAACCCAACCCCGCCCAGGATTACAGAGAGTTCATAGGATCTCTCTCACGATCGTGGCTTCTAGCTCATGACTCATATATCGCTTCAGAAGGATCTATGACGCGGACGCCGTTGAATATGTGGGCGGTGAAACCGGTCAACGTCTCAGTAACCGAGAGCATGAGTGATGGTTTCGCCAGTGGGTTTTTTGTCGCTACAGGCCCGGCCACCAATGACTACCAAAGAAGAGAAATAAAGCGCCAATGGCGCTATCTAGCCAACCAATTTTCGGAGATAACTCGTATTTCGGGTTTCTCTAGTCGAGCTACTGACGCCCATCCTGACTCTCCACTCGAAGCCGCTGCAACAGATATCCGACAGCAAATAATAGGAAAGGGGCATAACCTAAAACTAATGCAGAATGGCGGGCGATTATCTCTTGTTGCTATGTTCAAAGATACGCTGAGTCCTGAGCAGCATGTAGAAAGAAGAGATCGTCTTCGCGGAGATATTGGCGGTTCTGACAATGCAGGAAAAATAGCGGTAATAAGCAGCGAAGATGTTGAGCTCAAGGAGTTCGGATCGTCGAACAAGGATATGGATTACGAGAATCTTGATAAGATCAGCGCTATGGCGATCTATATGAGATACAAGATCCCTTTACCTCTCCTAAGTAATGATGCAAGTACGTATAATAACATGGAACAGTCTAAATACGACCTGTACGATCGCTGCGTTCTTCCGGCTTTTAGCGTAATAGCTGAGGGGCTGTCGAATCTTCTTTTGCCTAGGGCGGGAATCGATCCGACGAAATTCAAGATCACGTATAACCCAGAGCAAATATCCGCATTAAAGGCTCGTTTACTATCAGAGATTAGTCTTCGTAAAACTATCGGCGTAGAGACTATTAACGAACTCAGAGCACTTTTGCCCAACCGTGAGCCTCTTGGACCAGCAATGGACGATCTGTACCAGCCTGGTACTATGGTCCCAGTAAAAGAAGAGACTTATGCTGTCGAGGATTTGGCTAGCTCGACCGAACGGGCGCAGGCCCGAATGCAAAGCGGGCCAGATGCCTGATCAAGATTTAAATGAGAAGCAGAAGCTGGAGAAGCAATTCGAAGACATTGCGGCTTCGATTTTCGGCATGTATCTAAGTCAGTTCCGCAGGTCGGTTCAGCAGGACCGGGGCGTCCCGCCAGCATCTCTTACTTATCAGGATTTTCGGTTCTCCCTCGATAGGCATTACCGAAGGACGCAAAACGTATTCCGTTCGCTTGTCTTTGAAGGCATAGACCCAGTTGAGGAGAACGGAGAGGCTCAAGATCTCTTTGACTCGTCCATGGATGCCTGGCGAAAGAGAGTATCTGAGGAGCGTGCGGCTTTGATCTCAGAGACAAACGTTCTAGAGGCTGAGGAGTCTCTTAAACGGGCCGCCGAAGATATAGAAGCGGCTGGAGAGGTAGCCACTCCTTTCGCTCTTGCGGCGCTATCCAGCCTCAGTCTTAAACGCAAATTTGATCAAAGAAAAAAGCTAATTTCGGTTATGGAAACCCAAGCCGCTGCCGAATCGACTAAGTTCCTCAAAACCGAGGCTATAACCAACACGCCAGTCTTAATGCGTGGGTTTCTTACCTTCAAGAACTGGCACACCAGAATAGACGGGAGGGAGCGGCCGTCTCATCATAATGCGAATAATCAAGAACGTCCGGCAGCTGAAGCTTTCCAAGTTGGCGGTTCTAAACTACAATACCCTGGTGATCCTTCAGCCCCGATACGTGAGACGGCAAAGTGCCGGTGCTACATAACATCAAAGGTAGTGCCAATTTAGGAGTTTTAAAACCGTGGATAAACTAGTATTCGCACTTGAAATAAAGAGTATTGACGAAGAAGATCCGAACTTTTTTATTTTTGAAGGGTACGGCTCTACTTTCGGGAATATCGACGAAGGATACGACCGGGTAGTCGCGGGGGCTTTTAAGAACACTATCGATAAGTGGAATCGAAGCTCGAAACGGATGCCTGTTCTCTGGCAGCATGACTCCACTATGCCAATAGGTATTTTCGTCTCTATGCAAGAGGACCAAAAGGGCCTTTTTGTTAAAGGAAAGCTCCCTAAGGACGATAGTTTCGTTAAAGGCCGCGTCGTCCCTCAAATGAAGATCGGCTCTATCTGCGATATGTCTATCGGCTATTACGCTAAGCGATATAGCTATGATGAAGGCGGGATGGTCCGTAATCTCGAAGAGATTGACTTAGTTGAGTGTTCTCTCGTGACTATGCCTATGAACGCTATGGCGAATGTGACCGGCTTCAAGTCAGTGAACGGAGTCAGGGAGATGCCCCTAGCCCCACTGAATCACGCCTGGGATGCTAAGGCCGCCGAGGCCAGGATCAGGGCGTTCACTAAATCAGAGACAACCCCGAGCGAGTCTTTGAAGGAATGTTATCTTTACTCCAATCTAGACGCCCTCGAGGATTTTGAATCCTATAAATTTCTGATCACCGATGTAGTAGATGGAAAGCTCGCCGTGGTAATGGCTGCACTTCAAGCCGCTGCAATTTCAGTACAAACTGATTCTAAGACTCCTAGTGAGTCAACTGAGGGTCTTAAGGCCACGATCGATAGATACTGCAGAAAATTCCAAAAACCATCACCTTTTGCGCAAAAATCTTGCGTTCGTATTGAATCTATTGAATTATTAAGCGAGCGAGAGTTAGAGCGATTGCTGAAGAGAGGAGTTTTCTTCACAAGTGCTCAAGCAAAAATGCTAGTATCTTCAATAATGTCTAGCCGCCGAGAAGGCAAAAAGGCATCCGCGCGAGACGCCGGGATTAAAGAGCTTCAGCAGATCCTTTCCCAATTTAAATCCCTTTAGGAGCTAAAACCATGTCCGACAAAGTCCTGGAAGAACTGAAGAGTCAAACTGGCGAAGCATTGAACGCGCTGCGCGAATCAAAAGAGAAGTTTGGCGAGAAATCAAATGAGTTTAAAGCCGCTATCGACAAAACTGATGCTGCTTTCAAAAAGTACGACGATGCTAACGCAGTCCTCGTCAAGACAATCGAAGAAGGCAAAACCCGCGCCGAAGAACTCAAGTCCCGAATCGATGAGTTCGAGATCCAACTGGCACGCGGTACCTCTGGTAACGGCAAAGCGGCCTTCAAAGGTAGCCAAGAATACAAAGATATGATGTCTTATGTTAAAGGTTCTGCGCCCTTAGCAGAACTTAAGGCTCTACGCGTTGATAGTTCGTCAGACGGCGGCTACTTGGTACCGAATGAGATGGCTAACGAAATCATCAAAGAAATCACTGAGGTTTCCCCGATTCGCCAAATCGCTCGAGTCCGCACTATCGGTAAGAAAACTATCGAAATTCCTAAGCGCACGTCTATCCCAGTAGCCCTCTACGAAGGCGAAGAAGAAGCCGCCCCAGTTAGCCAGTCTGCGTACGGTAACGAAACTCTTACTGCTCATCGCCTCGCGGTTGAGATCCAGTATACTCGTGACCTTTTGATGGACTCCGCTTTCGATCTCGAAGCTGAAATTAGCAGCGATGTTGCTGAAGCTTTTGCTAAAGCTGAAGGTCTTAACTTTGTATCTGGTAACGGCGTGAAACGCCCTGAAGGTTTCTTGTCTAACGCTGCTCTAGTAGCCGCTGCAAAAGACACCGCTGCTTCAGGCGTAATCTCTGCTGACGACCTTTTGCTCCTGACTGGCGAACTTAAACAAGGGTACAATCCGTTCTTCGGCTTTAGCCGCCAAACTCTGGCGTACCTGCGCACTCTGAAAGGTACGACTAACGACCACTACCTTTGGCAGATGGGCCTTGCTCCTGACGCTCCCGCGACCATCGCCGGTGACCCATATATCGTGCTCCAAGATATGCCAGCTATCGCCGCTGGAAGTCTCTCGGTAGTCTACGGTGACTTCCGAAAAGGGTATCAGATCACTGACCGTACTGGCCTTATGGTCATTCGCGATGAAGTGACTGGCGCTCGCAACGCTCTGATCAAAATGAACTTTATGCGCTGGAACCACGGCCAAGTAGTTCTTTCTGAGGCCTTCAAACTCCTCCGTACTAAACCGTAGTCAGTGCCTGGGCCGCAAGGCCCTCTTTTTTGCTAAACTAATTAACATATGAGGTATTTTGCATGAATAAGCTTCGAGATTTGCACCACGACTCCAAAGGGAAAGTAGGCTTTGCACGCGCCGCGATTTCAACTGACACCGCCACCAATGGCGCTATCATTGACATGCAGGGCTACGAAGGCCTCGAGTTCTATGTTTCTTCGGAAACTCTGACAGACGGCCTCTATATCCTGAGCCTTCAGGATGGTGATGCATCTAACCTGTCTGATGCCGCAGCAGTAGACTCTGAGCAAGTGTTTGGCGCGGGCACTCAGTTCGCGTTGACCGATGATGGTGTAGTCAAAAGAATTGGCTACCATGGTAACAAGCGCTACGTTCGTCTTGTTATTACGTCCTCAGCTGTTACGACTGGAGGGGCTTTTTCAGCAGTTGCTGTTAACTTCTCACCACTCCACGCACCTGTAGCGAATGACTGATTTTTCTCTCAATAGGTTAGGGCGATTCTCTCAGGATCGCCCTATTTTCGTAAAGGCTGGTTAACATGAGAATAAAATTTAAATCTACTCAGCACTTCAGTGATAAGGGACAGATGAAGTTAGCAAAATTCGGGGATATACTGGGGGTGTCTGACGAGAATCTAGCTAAATTTTTTATCGATACTGGTGCCGCTGAGTCGGCAGAGCCTAGTCCAGAGGAGCTCGATGCTTTCTGGGGCTCCGAAAAACCGCTAGCACCAGTAAAATCTGAGCCGGTTATAGAAGACCTTGAGCCGTATAAACATCCAGTAGAGACTATAGCAGAACCGGCAAAAGCAGAGAAGACCGGACCAGGGCCAAGTCGAGGTAATGGCGGGAAAAATAAAGCTTTTTCTAGCGCCCCACAAAAGAAATGAGGGTCTAAGGTATGGGCCAATATTATGAAGTTGTGACTCCTGCGTCCACTGAAGTGCTCAGCCTAGCCGATGCAAAAGCATTCCTTAGGGTTGAGTCCACAGCGGACGATGATTTGATAGAGGCCTTGATTGCGGCTGCGATAGATTCAGCCGAGCTGTATACTGGTCGGGTGTTCGCCCCGACGACTTTCCTTGTCAGCGATAGCGGGGCTTGCGGGGCTGTTCGGATTCTTAGATCGCCCGTTACTGCGATAAACTCAGTGGAATCGTGGAATGGCACGGCGTTCGTATCCTTGACAGGCACTCTCTTCTATCCATCTCAGTTCTTCCCAAGCATAAGTCTCCCCGACCCAATATACCCCTCAGATACAAGCCCTTTTGGGGTACGGGCAGAGTTTGATGCAGGGTATACAGTACTGCCCTCAGCATTGCTCCAAGGTCTTAAGATGCACGTTAACTACATGTACGAAAACCGTGGTGACGTCGAGGCAGAAGGGAAAGTAGCGCTTCCCTCAGCAGTGAAGATGTTATATCGCCAGTATAGGATCATCGCAACATATGGCTAGTCGAATTATAGAACGGCGAAAGCTAGTAAAAGCCTCGGTCGGGGAAATGCGGGACCGCATAAGCCTCGAGAGACGAGAAATGGTTTCTCCAAATTTCGGGGATCCTGAAAACACAATGGCTTTTACTGTTATTGCGGAGGTCTGGGCTAAAGTCTCGTCCATCACCTACCAAGCATCAGGCGAGAAAAACTATAACAATGTAAATATCTCAAGAATCCCCGCTCTTAAATTTATGATAAGGTACCGAGATGATATTGACTTTTCGAGTGTAGTGGTGCGTTGGCGTGATAAACTCTATGCGATAGATTTTATCGGGGACCCGGAAGAACGTAAAGAGTATACCTATATAACTTCAATTCTTCGAGGCGCTGACAGTGAGGAGGCGAATCAATAATGTTATCTTTCTCTGCGGGGCCCGGGAATAAAAGCACGATAAAAACATTAACGGAGCTGGAGACATACACGACTCGTGGGCTCCGTAGCGCCCTCTTTGATATTGGCTTTAAAAATGCTAGGGACGCTGGAGACCTCATAAATAACGAGAGCCGTTCGGGCAGAGTGTACTTTGTAAAAGGCACGCCCCATCAGTCGTCCGCGCCCGGGGAGGCACCGGCGAATATGAGCGGTAGGCTAAAGAAGAGTATGAATTATTTGGTCCGTGGGTATCATGAGGTTGAGTTTGGCTCGACTGCTAGACATGCTTTATGGCTAGAGGAGGGCACCAAGCTTATTCAGCCTAGACCTTTTCTTATTAAGGTCGCCACGTTTAGGCAGACAGAGGCTATCTCAACTATCGAAAAAATGGTGCACGATGAAATTAAACGACGTCGCTGATCAGCTAAGAGTCTTGCTTCCCAGATATACTAGCCTCTTGTCTGAATACCTCTCCATTACTAGTGTAACTGCAGTTGGCGGAGTCGCCACGATCGTGACTTCCGCGCCTCACGGTTTGACGACGGGGCGTTTCGTCATACTGAATGGCGTGGGAAGGCAAACGCCAATATCTGCTACCTCAGTGCCCGCCGCGTTGCGAGTCGGCTTTGAGACTTCTATAGACCATGACGTTACCATGAACTGGTTCGCCGACCCTGAAGACGCGTCAACTGACGGGCGAGTTCGCCTCGGGGGTTTTACGACCGCTCAATGGAATGGTTTGCACGAGCTATCGTCGGTCCCCAACAGGCGAAACTTTCAAGTAAAGACCGCCCTTACAGCCCCCGTCCTGAACGGGGCGGAGTATATTTTGGAGGTTGAGGCCGGCGGGATGATAGGCGCTTATCCAATAATTAGTATCAACTCGACTAATTTTTCGATAGCTGGAGGGTTCCCGGATGGGGATTACCTCGGGGGGACAATATCTAAGATGCCTAGAATTTCGGTAGCCATTACCGGGGTTGACGCATGGACCAGGCTTATAACCCCCCAGACTGACGACGCAATATCTATAGTTGTGATTCCTCTACCTGTAAGAACGTCTAAAGACCGACGGGAATACTCGGACGCCGTGGCGGCTCAAACAAAGGGGCAAGACGTAAGATTAAAACTTATCGATGGCTTCACTATAGCTATAGTCGTCCCTACGCATAAGCAGCTTTCGGCTGGTCGGGCCATAGACCTATGTCGTCATGACCTAAGAGGCCCGCTATACAGATGTTTGTATGGGGCGATATTTCCTACAGGCACTTCACTTGCTGGGGATTACAAGGCTATTCCGATTAGCGACGAGGTTTTAAACTATGATCATTCGATCCTGGTTTATGGATATGACTTCCAAATTCCGTATGATATTGCGACAGGTGACGCTGTTTCGCCAAAAAGAACTACTGCATTTAGGGATATTCTATATACTCTTGACGAAGGCGACGGTATGACAAATACAGTTGACCTTGATGATGAGCCGCTTACCTCTTGATTCAGCGGCACTATACTGCAATACTAGGTTGACTTAAGTCTTAAATAGGAGCATCTCAAATGCCAATTCTATCTCCAAAAACGACCCTGAATATTATCGGTGCTCAGGAAATCCAAGCCGCCGCAGCACAGAGGGTGCTTTTGGTTGGCCAAATGCTGACTGGGTCTGCAGTCGCTGGAGTCGTCTCACGCGACGTATCCAGTTCTGAAACTGAGATTAACGCTCTTTTTGGTGCTAAGTCCCATATCGCTGAGCTCGCCAGAAAGTTTAAGTCAGTTAATAAAAATACGGCTCTTGATGTACTGCCAATCGCGGATAACGGCGCAGGCGTAGCAGCTAGCGCGACGCTGACTTTCGGCGGTCTCGCTACTGAAGACGGTTCCTTTGACGTTTATGTCATGGATAAAATAAATTACCGAGCGACTATCTCGGTAATCGCGGGAGACGACGACGATGCCGTCGCTGCTAAAGTAGATGCTGCTTTGAGCGCCCTTGAAACTAAATGGCCCTTCTCCACAACTTCTGCGACAAACGTAGTTACCCTGACCGCCTCTAATAAAGGCACGATCTATAATAGCGCGCCAGTCGGAGTAGAGGGCTCGGTAGCGGGCATCACTTACACACTCGCAGCATTTGCTAGCGGCGCGACCGACCCAGTTTTGACTGGCATCTTGGCGGCAACAGGTAACATGAGGTACCAAACCATCTCATGGCCTGCGTCCTACGCGACTACGGTGTTGACCACATTTCTTAATGCTCGTTTCAACGATGAATTCGAAGTGCTCGACGGTGTCGGTCTTACTGGGAAAGTGGACATTTTCAGTAACTTGTCTGCAGGACCAAGCCAGAACTCGCAATCCCTTGTAGTCAAGGTTGATAATCTTCTGGCATTGGACAGCCGTAAAGGCCCAGCTTGTCAAACTCTCATTGACTCCCAAATCGCTATCTTTGCGGCTGTTAGGTCTCTACGTTTGACTGAAGACGCGAGCCTCAGCGGTATCGTAACAACTGTAGCTGCTAGAGATCAGTTCGGCGGCAGCGGGGCCTCTACCCTCCCCTACCATAATAGCATCTTGCCCGGTATCGCTGTTCCTTTGCCTGAAGATGAGTTTAGTCTTCTTCAGTTTCAGTCACTAGTAGAGGCCGGGTACTCTATATCGTCTGCTAATAAAGCGTATAATGCAGTAATCCTTGGAGACGCGGTAACTACATACAAAACTAACGGCGCAGGCGACCCCGATACCTCTTTCAAATACCTCAACCGAGTTGACTCCTCTTCAGCGATTCGAGAGTTCTTTGTTAATAACTACCGAGCAAGATACGCCCAGTCTCGTCTGACTAATGGCGAGATCGTAGCAGGTCGGGATATGGTTAACGAAGGCGCAATTAGGGCTTTCTCTAAACGCCTGTATGAGAATTTGGCTGACGACGCAATCGTAGAAAAAGGCCAGGTTGCCGCTAAGGACTTCAATCAGAACCTCCTCATCGAAGTATCGGTATCGGGCGGCTTCATCAGAGTTGATATGGCACCACTCCAAGTCGGTCAAGTCCGAACGATTTTGGGAACAATCGCAGTTAAATTCTCAAGCTAAAAAGGATTTGAACCATGGCAAACTTGGCTACCCCTACAGTATCTGTGAATGATGATGTTATCGAGATCCAACCGAATAGCCTATCCTTCAAAAAAGGAAAGGGTGACTTCGTCTTAAGGACACAGCAAGCGGGAAGCGCTGTCTCTGTTATTGCGAATGCGAACGTAGAAACAAAGCTCTCTATGGTCAAATTCACAATGCTCATGTCCGACGTTTCCACAGAGCTCGTCGACCAATGGCTCTTGGACCGTGAAAACAACGGGTCGACGATTGATATTTTTGATGGAAGTATCTCGACTGGTTTTCAGCGGATGTTTCTTATCAGTGAGCCTGAGCAAATGACGGGCTCTGACGGCACTATCGAGTTTGAGTTCCAAGGCCCGCCAGCTAACTAATTAGTCTCTGTTCTATAATTGAGGGAAAATCATGAGCAAAGAATTCGTACTTAGCGCGCCGCTTAAATATTCCAAAGGCGGGGAAAAGCATGAGGAGCAAATACTCACGCTTAAAGCTCCTAATCTTGTGCCCTCCGATACTTGCAGAAAAGCTGCCAGAAGATTGAAGGCCCTCGGTGGCAAGGCCATGATGGACTTAACCCGGTCTGCTAAAGACATGTTCGACGAAAACACTAAGGCTGAAGCCCAGGCTAAAGCTAAAGAAGGTGAAGAGGAAGACAGCGATATCTCTATCGCCTTTGCTTTTGCAGGCATTGATATGTCCGACATGTGCGGGGCTATGCGAGATTTAAGCCCTTTCGTTATATCGATTGGCCAGGAGCCATTTAAACACACTCACTGGGACTCCCTTGATATGGACGACCAAGAGAAAATTGTCGGGGTTTATGTTCAGACTTTTTTGCTTGTCTCGGGGTCTTCGAAGAAAAACCCCTAGAGATCTTGGAGAGTAATCTCCTAGATCTAGTTGTTTGGGGGGAGGGATCTTTCAGCTACACTGAGTTGAGGAGTCTCCCTGTTAATGAGCTTGATGCAATTCTAACCCGCTGTGTTAAGATCCAAAAAGACAGGGAAGCCAAAGCTAAAAAATGAGGTTGGTCTATGTCTTTTTCGATCAGCTATACTTATAAAATCATAGATAAATTCACACCACAACTCCGTGAAATTGAGAAGCAAACTGAGATCTTCAACCGAAAGTTGCAAGGTCTCAAAGAGCTTTCTCAAAAATCAGGGGCGTCCATTGAAGGTATGGCTAGGCAAACTAAAAAAGCAGCCGTCGCTTTCAAACAATCGACAGCTACTATGGAAAGCTCCTTCATAAAAGTCTCTAGGGCGCGTCTCAGTGCGTCTCACGCAGACGAACGGGCTGCAGCTATAACTGCTAAGGCCAACGCGCAAGCTGCGAAAGCGGCATCTCAGGCGGAGTCTGCAGCACTAAGGCTCTCTTCTATAAAATCCAAGATAAACGCTCAGGAGACAAAAGCAGCTGCGTCGGCAGCGCGATCGGTGCGCCTAGCTGCTAAGAAAATGCCTAAGGGGGCAGGCGGCCCTCCATCAAAGCGGGGCGGCGGTTTAGGGGTTGAGCAAGTCGCTGCCGGACTAGGCGGTGGGGCAGTGTTAACTGGGGCTCTAGGCGCGGCCATGCAGTTAGAAGATTCAGTCACTGAGCTTACTAAATATTTGGATTTCGACACGCCTGAAGCACTTCTTAGTTTTCGAAAAGACATGACTAAAGTTGGCCGGGTTGTAGGACAGTCCTCAGCTGCGATGAATCTTCTAGCTGCAGAATCCGCTAAATTCGGTGTCGCTCAAGCAGATGTAGGCGCTTTTGCGAAAAATGTGGCGACAGCAGCCGTCGCATTCAAGATAGATCTACCTGACGCAACTGAAACTATCTCGAAGATTAAAGTTAAATTAGACTTAACTAACAAGAGCTTATTTGAGACTCTAGACGTCATTAATTTCATAGACGATAAGGGTAGCGCGAGTTCTAAAGGCATGCTTGAGATCATGGGCAGAGTTTCGGGCATCGCATCCTCTCTAGGAGTAGCCCCTGATGTATTGGCTGGGTTTGCGGGCACTGCGGAATTATTAGGTAAAGGCGGGCCCCAGTCTGTAGCGACCGCCGCTGAAGGTCTAGAGATGATGCTCCAGAGACTTCAAGATATAAAGAAGTTTGACCCGTCAATTGCTGCTGGGCTAACAAAGAACTTTACTGGGACTATTATTGGGGTCCTAGAGAATCTTAATAAAATGCCAGAAGTCGCCCGTAACCTAGCAGTTCAAGATCTATTTGGCCTTGAAGCCTCACCTTTTGTCTTGAACATGATTAATAAACTCCCGCTGCTTCAGAAAAATTTAGCTCTAGCTGCTGATAAAACCGGGGCGATAGGGTCTATGAGCAGGGAGTTCAATAAGGTCTCTCAAAATACTTCAGAGAAGCTCAAGAAAGTTAAAGCGGGACTAGTAGATATATCAGCTGAAATAGGAACTGCGGCTCTCCCAGCCCTGAAAGCATTCTCAGATTGGTTTACTGAAACTGCGCCTAAGGTACAAGAATTTATAGATAAGAATCCAGGAATCGCAAAACTCGCTCTAGGTTTCGCCGGTCTTCTCGCAGCTGTTATACCTATAGCTATAGCTGTGGGTACGGTCGCTTTCGCATTCACTGCGGCGGCCACAGCGATAGCTTCAGTTGTCCCTATGCTCCTAGCTATAGGCACAGCCATTGCAATCGTCTTGTCCCCAATAGGGGTCTATGTTTTGGCGATAGGTATGCTCACTGCAGGGCTTGTCTTGCTCTATCAAGAAGGGGGGTATGTAACTGCCTTTGTTGACGAGCTAGTTAGCTCAATGAAAGATCTATACGCGATTGCCCAGTCAATAGGAGAACTGGGGTTTTGGAATACCCTGAAAGATGTTGGCCTTGCGACTTTGGAGGGTTTTGGATTTCAGGGAATGGCTGAGCATTCAGCGATAGCCGCTCAGAATGCAAAGCCGGTAGCTCTTAATGATATGACTAAAAATGCGCTAAGTGGCTCGGTAAAGCCCGCAGATCTTTCGGTCAGTAAAGATTCTACTACCTCTGTCAATCTTAGCGGTATGATAGACTTTAGAGCAGAGAATGCTAAGATAGTTAAAGCTAGTCTTAAATCGAATGTCGGCGGGAATTTAGGGGCCAATGCAGCATCCTCAGTAGGTAAACCATGAGTGTTCAAAGCGCATACTTACAAGCATCTTTTCGGGGCGTGAGCTTTCTCATCCGATCGGAGAGCCGCAAGGGCGGTAAGAAGACTGTAATTCATAGGTACCCTAACAGTGATAGGCAGTTTGTAGAAGAGATTGGCCGTGAAGGAGTATCCATATCCATTCAGGGTTTTGTGCATGGGCCGAATGCGCCTCAAGAGGCTAGGAACTTAGAAACTGCATTAAATGAGCCTGGTCTGGGCGATTTAGTGCATCCAGTCTTTGGCCGTCTTAAAATGAAATCTCTTACCTGGTCGGAATCGACGTCCGAGTCGAATATGGGGGAGATTACATATGACATGGAATTCGCTCAGTCTGACGAATCAATATCACTGAGCCCGAGTCTTTCTACCGCTTCGGCTGTCGGGGCAGCAGCTGATAACGCGCGAACAGCGGGGTTCAATGCATTAGCTCTATCCCTTAAGATCCAAAAGACCCGTCAGGCCTTACTAAATGTTCAAAGAGTTACAAGCTCTGTTATGGGAGTCGTAAGAAATGGTTTTGCTGGTATCGCTGGCATAGATGTTGGAGCTTTGGCCATTCTCGATAAGACTTTTGGCTCATCCCTTAGATCGCTATACCAGGTAGTTTTATCTGGTGCTGAATTGGCTAATACCCTTAAATCATTATATGATAGCGCGAGATCAGTGTCCCGGCCGTCCGCTCAGAATAAAGTCTGGAAGAGCCTTTCCAGGTACGAGTCGAGCCGAGAGCCTGGGCCTACAAATACTGTGGACCGAGATGCAATTGAGGTCAACACGCAGATCATCAATGGGCATACTCGGATAAATGCGTTAATAGGCATGTATGAAAGTATAGCTGACTCTGCTTCAACTTCTGGAACTACTGACGCCGCCTCCACGCAGATAACATCCATCATTGATGGTGGCACCACGGAGACCGAAGCCGACCTAGTCTTTCAAACAGCTGACCAGCTCGAAGCTGCTAGAGCGGAACTTGAAGAGACTTTTAATCAAATAATGGGTGACTCTGAGGGCAATCCTCTGGTAGACGATAGCGACATCAGAACAACTCTCCTTGAACTTCGAAATATAACAAACGCCCTTCTCGATGAAGTCCAAGAGAACCTATTTAATATCCAAGATGTACAGCCAGGGGAGACCTCTTTGGCTCTTTTGAGCTACCAGTATTACGGGAGCCTGGACAATCTTGAGATACTGAGGCAACTTAACCCCGATATGAGCCATGATCAGATAAATCTGACTGATATAGTAAAGGTGCTCAGCTGATGCTAAGCGTTCGATTAAATGGAATAGATTACACAACTGCCATTGACGCTCAGGCTACAACCTCTATTAGATCTATTTGCGGGTCTTTTGCAATTACCTCTTCAGCAAAGGCTGATGGCACTTTACCTATCAGAAAAGGTGATTTTATCCAAGTTCTAGCCGATGGACTCCCTATAGTGACCGGCTATGTCGACTCAATAGATGGGCGGGCCTCTGCAAACGACCACACAATAACTATAACCGGGAGGGACGCAACTCAAGATCTTGTCGACTCCTCTGTTGGGGTTAGAAAGCAGTTTAAGGGTGGGATTACGCTTACATCCCTAATAGAATCCGTTCTCTCAGACATAGGGCTTAGCAGCATTAAAGTCACAGACGGTGTCGGCGGCTTAGCTCCTTTTAAATCGAGTGAATTGGCTTCCGCTGAGGTAGGGCAAAGCGGTTTTGAGTTTATCGAGGCCTATTGCCGTAAGAGACAGGTTTTACCTATCGCTGATGGACTCGGCGGGATTCTTCTTATTCGGGGGGCCCCTACAAGCTCTGGTATAAAACTAGTCCATCTTATAAATGACCGGAAAGGCATTAACAATGTTTTGGAATCATCTTTTGTTGACGATGATTCAAAGCGGTATAATGAGTACCAAATATGCTCTAGCTCAAGCCCGCTGTTCAGCCTTACTGGTGGGTATAATCCAGGGAAAGCTACGAATATAGTAAATAAAGCTACTGATAGTAAGGTGAGAAAAGGCCGAAGACTGGAGTTTCAATCTGAGAAGGCTCTAGACGACGCGGAATCCAAGAACCGATGCAGTTGGGAAGCCAATCTACGTCGTGCGGAGTCCCTGCAATACCGGCCAACTATCCAGGGGCACAGCATTGACAGAAAACGATGGAAGCCAAATCAGACAGTCCAGGTTATCGATGAATACTGGGATCTAAATGCTGAGCTATTAATAAGCGACGTACAGTACTCATACAGCGTAGAAGGAGGGTCGATAACCAGTTTGATTTTAACCTATCCTGACGCCTATACTCTTGAAGCGAATCTCGATGCTTTGAAGAGCAATAAAAACAAGATCGCAGCGAAATTTAGTTTAACCTAAAGTTACTGTAAGGATTGACGATATGAGTGTCCTATCTAGAGTCATGAATATCATCAAACTCGCCTCGCTTACGTCTGTCGACGACTCCAAAGACTATCCCTCGCTAAATATTAAGTATTTCGGGAATGACAAGGACGTCGTTAGACTGTCGCAATACGGATTTTACAGCAGCCCCCCGGTCGGGTCCCTCGCCATTCTCTTCAGCCCAGGCGCTGACGATGCGAAGATGTTCGCTATGGCTGACGACTACCCGAACCGGTACAAGTCTTTGAAGCCTGGCGAAGTGAAGATGGGCAATACCGTAAAAGGAACTTTCACATATTACAATGATGCCGGGGATATTCAGCAGGTCACTGAGTCGAATAACGCCTTTGTCGGGAGTACGGTCTACGTTGGATCGCCCTCGGTGAGCCTGCTCGAGAAGATCTCCGAGGCCCTCCAAGAATCGATCGATGCCTTCAACAACATTTCGTTAATGGCTACCTATCCGACTGCAGTTGGCCCTACGGGAACCATGATAGACCCCTCTACAGTTCAAACCGCTGTAACGAATCTTACGGCAATTAAGGCCGACATTGATTCGATAACCGGGGGCGCACCGTAATGGCTATTGACACTCTTGGGACATGGCAAAGCGAATGGGCTCTTCTACCCCTAGTCATTGACGATAGTTGGAAGCAGAATGTGGCAGATTATTTAGCCGCAAGGGTAGACAATAAGCTGTCCCTCCAGACATATGGCGGGGTGCCTGTTACTTTTACCTTCAATAAAGCAGCCTTCTTAGCTGCTATAGCTGGCGTCAGCACGGGGACAGGCGACGGGGTAATTAAAATTGCGCTGGGCTTTTCGAACGCTGTCCAAATTGCAGGATCTCTTATTGTACTTCCGGGGGCTTTTATTGGGACTAATTCACCTGCGACTTTGTTCTCGGCTGTGGCTAGCTCTATCATAACGCCTGCAGGAGCAGCCCTAGGGCAAGCAAAAATAGAGGAGTTATCTTCAGCCCCTCAAGTTACTACTGCCCTGGCAAGCCAATTTCCGGTAAAGTTGCGTGAGGCATTTCTTCTTTTGACTGCAGACGTGACTGGGACTAACTCTATCGTGCCCGTGCCGACTCCGCTAATCGATCTTGGAAGGGGGGTTATTTGACTTACGTCGACTTAAAACTCCAGAAGCTAGCCGATGGAACTTATGATTTAATCATAGGCGAAGGAGATTTTGTTTTCACAGAAGGCCTCGATACTACTGTAATTACTAGTATTCTATCAGATGCTAGAGCAAGCGATACAGATGTGGGCCAGGCCAGATACCGGGGCGGCTGGCTGCCAAATGTAGAGTTTCAGCGCGCTAACTCCCAACTTGGCAGCTTACTTTGGCTTATGGAGCAGCGCCGCCGAACTACTGAGAGCTTAAACCTGGCCGTGGACTTGACTGAGAAAGCGCTTGTATGGCTAGTAGAAGACGGGATCGCAAGATCAGTTCAAGTGTTCGGCAGCTTTCAAGGCGAGGGCGCTATTTTAGATATAACGATAACCTCATTTTCTGGCGAGACTGACAGTGTCTTCGTCCCGCTCTGGAGGAAAACCATAAATGGCGCTTAGATTCCCCACATTAAAAGAGATCCTAGACAGATCGCGGAGTGACGTTAGAGCGGTTCTGCCCAAACTTCAGCCCTCACTAGCCCAGTCTTTCATAAAAGCTATTGTCGACTCCAATAGCGGCCGGGCTTTTGACGTCTTTAATCTTCTTAAAGAGCTTTTAGACCAGGCGTTCCCTCAGACTGCAGTTGGAGTCTATCTCGCCCGCTGGGGTGAATACGACGATCTAAGCCAGACGGGACCTCAGGTCGCAGTCGGCAATATTGTTGTTCAGGGCACTCTCATTGGCGCTTCGGTCCCCGCCTTGACCTCCTACACGAGTGCAAGCGCTTCCGAGTACCAAACTCAGGCCGGCCTAGTTCTGGCTTTGGTAGAGCAGGTTCTTCTAACTGCAGTAGCGAATAGCACTACTAAAGTAGTTACTTGCACTACTGACGACCCGCATAGCCTTGCTACTGGGATAGCAGCTGATTTTACCGGACTGACAAACAGCGCAAACACTTCCGCTGCAGTTGTTCAGGTAATCGACGACAATACCTTCTCCTTTATAGCTCCTGATGTATCGATAGATGGAAGTGTAGTAGGTGTTCTACCTAAATACTCATTCATCGGCGGCAAAGTTCAAGTCGAGTCAATTCTGACAGGTGTTATCCAGAACGTTTCTTCTGGTGGGGTTTTGACCTTAGTGTCCCCTATAACTAATGTAAACTCTGAGGCCTTTGTCGACAACAGCCAGCTCCTAGGCGGGACCGACGGGGAGGAGGTAGAAGACTTTCGCGACCGTATCTTAGAGCGTCGGGCAAATCCAGTATCTAACTTCAACTCAGCTGCGATTCTTAAACAGATTCGCACAATCCCTAGTGTATCTAGGGTTTTTATCCTTCCAATAACACCGTATCCAGGTGCAGTAACAATATTCTTTTTTGTTAAGGACACTTCATCTGGCATCCCGACTTCCGGGCAGATCGACGCCGTTCGCGCGGCGGTCCTTGAGATAAACCCAGCGACTACGGACCCTGATGATATCGTAGTCACGGCCCCAGACACTGTGACTATAGACCACCAGATCTCGAATTTGGCTCCTGGAATCCAGTCAATGAAGGACGCGATAACGGCTAATCTTCAGGCCTTCTACGAGGACCAAGTAACTAATGGAATGTCTATTACTGTAGACATGATCAGACTTGTTATTCAGAATTCTCAAGATCCTATTCTCGGCGGCTTCCCGACTTCTTTCACTCTTGACCTTCCAGCAGGGACAACGGCCGTTTCTTATACTGAAATTGCAACCTTCGGCTCAGTGAGTTTCGTATAATGCTTAGTTTTAGCTCAGGAAATGACGAGAAGACTCAGGCCCGGCAGCTAGCCCGGCACTACCCGACCGGGCGTATCTGGACTAATGTATTTAATACCGGCTCCAATTCAGGGAAGCTAGTATACGCCCTAGCACAAGAATGGCTTCGCTCTAAGGAGTTCGTCGCCCTCTGCTCCGATGAGCTATATATCCAAAAAACTGACGGTCTTTTAGAGCGTTGGGAGGAATCGGTAGGTATACCTGACGGCGTATTCACACAAAACGAGACTCTGGAGAGACGACGTCTTCAAGTCCTTCAGAAGCTTATAGATTTTGGTGGAGCCCAGACACTTCAAGACTTCTACGATATTGCTATTCTCTTCGGGTTCCCTGATGTATCGATTCGCTACGGCGCAATAGCACTATTCCCTCTAACTTTCCCGATACTCGCCTTCTCAGGGGACGGAAAATCTGCGAGAAATACGCTTTTTGTAAATCTACCGGAGTCTGGCTTTGTTTTCCCTGTAACCTTTCCTATCGAATTCTCAGCAAGTTCCGGTATAGTCTTAGAGGGAATTTACCGATCTCTATTGCCGGCGACAACTCAGTTAATCTTTTTCTTCGAGGCGTAAATAAATGAAAGCCATAGCTACAAAAGTCGACAATACTAGCACACTCCCCGCAAACGCGTTTAATTCTATGGCCGATGAGCTTGAAAACGCTGTTACTAAATCCGGGCAAGTTCTAGATGCTGGAGCCGAAACAGTCGCTGACCCATCACCTGTACAGCTTAGTCGTGCCATGCAGCAAGTAGCTCTTAGCGGGCGAACATATACTGACTCTGGAATAGCTAATGCTTATGTTCTTACGGCTATTGGCTCTTGGCAGCAGCCAACTACTTACGTCAGTGAGTCCCAATTTTTTTTCCTCCCTACCAATACTAACTCGGGCGCAGTAACAGTTAATATTTCAGGTATCGGCGTTAAGAGCATAGTTAATGCCTCGGGGACTGCACTAACAGCTAGTAAAATACGAGCCGGCATCCAATGTAGGATTCGGTATGATCTAGCCAATGATAGATTCGTTTTACTCGACGAGCGGGTATTTACGACCATTGGTGATCTAGAGTACGGTGCGGCTAATGGTGTACCGACTCGCCTTGCTGCTGGTACAGGTTTACTCAAAGGCTCGCCCGGCAATGCCCCCACATACGCCTTGCTTCTGAATGCCGATGTTGACAATGCAGCCGCAATTGCTTTCAGTAAGCTCGCTACTCTACCATCAGCGAATATCTTGGTCGGTAGCGCAGGAGGCGTCCCAACATCGGTAGCCATGTCTGGGGACACGACTATTACCCCCGGCGGTGTAGTATCGATAGCGGCTGGCGTAATCGTCGATGCTGACATAAACAATGCAGCCGCAATTGCTTTCAGTAAGCTCGCTACTCTACCATCAGCGAATATCTTGGTCGGTAGCGCAGGAGGCGTCCCAACATCGGTAGCCATGTCTGGGGACACGACTATTACCCCCGGCGGTGTAGTATCAATAGCGGCTGGCGTAATCGTCAATGCGGATATATCCGCTTCAGCTGCTATCGCCGGGTCAAAGCTTCAAGCAGCCTCATCGTCTAATACCGGCACTTTGTCTTACGAAGACAGCGGGACGTTCGTCGCTAACTTCAACCAAGGCGCAGCTACAGGCACCAATAACGTCACCGTCACCTATCGTCGAATAGGTAAGCAGGTGTTTCTTGAACTCCCCCAGCTGTCCAACATCACGATGAACATTGGAGGCGCGAGTATCTCCACTGCGGCAAGCACAATTCCTGCAGCACTGATACCCCAGCGAAACGTCGAAACGTGCATTCGAGCTAGGGACAACGGCAATGCTGATGCTGTCGGCGTTTACGGTACATGCGACGTGCAGACCGGCGGGGTCATAGAAGTCATACGGTCAGTAGCATGGTTAGCTTCGACTACAAACTGCGGATGGACGCCGTTCTGTATTACTTACTCGGTGGCATAAAACCATGGCGATAGACAAAAGACTTGGGCTAATCGTCGGGGCTTCGGTATCCCTCGGATTTCTGCTTGGCGGGGCTGTTTTTAATAGGGGCGACCAGATCGCTAAGCTCCAATTGGAGTCGAGACTTTCTTCGTCCTCATACGAGCAGAAGCTTTCGGCCCTTAAACTCGAGAATGAGCGGGCGTGGAGTCATGTTACGATAGTTGAGCGAGTTTTGCCCGATGGGTCTAAAGAACGCCGAGTCGAATCCCA